>Ga0208244_100098_pt1 | contig 121046 bp, 108 predicted proteins | sample SubbioCR12Aug_5A_FD_184828 | JGI IMG/M metagenome (GOLD analysis project Ga0208244, IMG submission 184828) | Serpentinite rock and fluid subsurface biosphere microbial communities from McLaughlin Reserve, California, USA - CR12Aug_5A (SPAdes) | ecosystem: Environmental > Terrestrial > Deep... | reverse complement strand
TGAGCAGGTAGGCGTATTTCAGTTTGTTCTCGGCGCGCAGGAAGTTGCCGGCTTTGAGGTGGCCTTTTTCGAGCAGCGCTTTGATCAGGTAGTTGGTCTTGCCCAGGCTGACACCCAGCCGTTCGGCGAGTTGCCGTTGGCTGATTTCGGGGTCCGCTTCGATGATTTTGAGGATGCGGAGTTGGGCTTGTTCGGTGTGGGGCATGATGTTCGTTCAGAATTTGAACGTCATGGTAATGGGGGTGGGGGTGGGGTGCAAGGGTTTGATCGCTGCGCTCGGAGGATTGGGGCTGGATTGCCGCGCTTTCGCTCGCAATGACAGTTTGTTCGCTACGCTCGGAGGGTTGTAGCTGGATTGCCGCGTCGGCTGTCGCCTCCTCGCAATGACGTTTGCGGTCATTGCGAGCGTTAGCGCGGCAATCCAGAAGCGTGATGTGTGAGCCTAGCTCGTAGGGCGGAAAAGCGGTTTTATCGCGCCTTCCGCCGGATGTTGAGGTGGCTGTCGGCAGGTGCATCCGGTGGAATGAGGGGGCATCCGGTGGAAGGCGCCTGTCGGCTTTTCCGCCCGCCGATTTCTTCCAGATATTCAGTTCCTCAAACCGAGTCATGGCGTCTTGAACCTTGGACCATCAACCCCGCTACTCAGGCTGCAGCTTCCATTGATAGAGGGTGCAGGATTCGGTTGTGATAGAGGTCAATTATTGGGAAGCACAGGTCGAAATCTCCCCAGACCAGTTCACCGAATTCCAGGTGATATGCATCGAACTTGCTTTCTTCCAGGTACGCACGGATATCAGGGTGATGTGATTGGGCCAGGAAGTCCTTGAAGTCTGACCTTGCCCCCGAAAAACGTACTCGATATCAATGACGGTGGTAGGGGGCGCATCCATGCTGCTTGCCGTCATTGCGAGCGATAGTGTGGCAATCCAAGGCTTTGAGTTATGGGGTAAGCCACTTGTTAAAGAGTTCAGAGGGAAACATTCTGTCCAGGGTGCCCAGGCCTCGTTGAGCCCGTGATCTCCAGCCTTCACCTCGGCCCATTAAATCTTGCCAGGCTTTTTCCACTTCCCAGGGACTTATTTCTCTCAATGCACCAAGGATCAATCCCGCCTGCATAATGTCCTTGCCAGACTTTACAGCGAATACGCCTGATCGTTCTCCGGCAACGATAAGTTTATGGAGTGCATATCTCGCAGGATGCGGCACATTCACCAGGATGACACCGCGGGTAGACAGGAGGGCTGTTTGCTGAACATCCTCCAGCGAGAATTCCATGAATTTTAGTGGCTGCAAGGTCACATGAAGGTCTGGATGTTCGTAGGGCGTTTCTCCAGAACGCCCCACCGTCGTAAGAAAATCAAGCCGAAATTCTTTCTCGTTTGGAATTAGATAGGCTCCTCCCGTTTTTCCTGCCATGCCTGTGATGGGTAGAAACCCCATTTCCAGCGATTGAATTGCCTCGTGAGTCTGCACTTTGAAGTCAGACGCCAACGCCAGTGAAATGCTTTTGCCCGCGTGTGCAAAATCGATATCTTGAGTCCGCGAGGCATCGGTGCCTGACCACTGCACGCCAAGCATGTTTCCATACGCAATAAAGGCATGAGTGCCGATCAACACGCCACCGGCCTGGAAAAATCCATAGTCTGACAGGCGGTGCAAGACCTTGAAGTGCCGGGGATGTATCGCGCCGCAACCTAAGGCAAGGGCAGCTCGGGTCAACGCGAGAACGTTCTGGTCAATAACCCGCTCTGACTTTGTAGCGACGAGCACGCGCACTGCTTCGTTATCCGGTCCTACAAAAATCTGGCGGCGTGCCCCCGAAGGCTCGGTCAACTGGTAATACCAGTATTTGTGCCCTTTTACAGTTTTGGACGTAAAAGAACCCGGGAGACTGCCTACCGTTCGAAAATGTTCTGCGGCCAATGTTGCTTCTGCAACTTGCGCAAAAGCCGTTTGCGCCGATATGGACAGTGCTTTGGTTGGCTGCATGGTTATACTCACTTTGAATTTTAGCGAGTATAACCAATCAAAAAAGACTCGCAACGGCAACTGAATTGGCATCCCCGTGGCCTTGATGGCTTGCCGTGTTGCGCAGGTAGGCGTACTTGAGTTTGTTCACGGCACGGAGGAAGTTGCCGGCCTTGATGTGGCCTTTGACGAGCAGGGCTTTGATCAGGTAGTTGGTCTTGCCCAGGCTGACGCCCATCACTTCGGCAAGCTGCCGTTGGCTGATTTCGGGGTCCGCTTCGATGATTTTGAGGATGCGGAGTTGGGCTTGTTCGGCGGTGCTCATGGTTTTTGTTCAGGGTTTGAACGGGGTGGTACGAGGGTTTTGTTACGGTTTCAAGGGTGTAGGGGGTGTTGGTGGGATCGGATCGCCGCGTCGGCTGTCGGCTCCTCGCAATGACGGGGGCATGTTATGCAGCTTTCCGACCTATTAATTCCTCACGAATGATTCCCCGCGTAGGATGGGTAGAGCGAAAGCGAAACCCATCATTCCACCCGTGCCGCAGCAAAAGGTTGCAGCCGCGATTTTAGGTCATGCGAGCGTGCCTATGGAATTCAAGGCACAACCACATCCATATCCGGATGCCGCTGCCTGAGGGCTGCGGCCAGGGTTTGCTTGGCGCTGTCGTCGCCATGCACAACGCGAACCTGGGCGGGTTTGCGGCGCATTCGGCCGATGAAGTTGAGCAGGTCTTTCTGGTCGGCGTGGGCGGAATAGCCGCCGAGGGTGTGTACGCCGGCGCGAATTTCGTAGCGCTGGCCATCGAGCTGCACATAGCCGCCTCGCGGGCCGTACTTCTGGATGTCGCGGCCGGGCGTGCCGGCGGCCTGGTAGCCGACGAACAGGATATCGTGACGCGGATCGCCGAGCATTGCCTTGAGGTAGTTGACGATGCGGCCGCCGCTGCACATGCCGCTGGCGGCGATGACGATGGCGGGTCGGCCGGTGCGCGTCAGGTAGTCGACGGTTTGCAGGTGGGTGGCGTGGTCGTCGATGGTGGTGAGTTGTTCGAACGCCAGCGGGTGGCGGCCGGCGGCGAGCTTGTTGCGCGCTTCCTTGTCCCAGTGTTCGCGCAGTTGCGTGTATCCGGCGGTGAAGTCGGCGGCCAGCGGCGAGTCGATGATGATGTCCAGGTCGTCCCAGTCGATGCCGGGGGCGGCGGGGCGTTGGCGGTTGCGGTGGATGATCTCTTCCAGTTCGTAGAGCAGTTCCTGGGTGCGGCCGATGCTGAACGCCGGAATCAGTACGCTGCCCTTGTTCCTGAAGGCGTGTTCGCACAGGGCTTGCAGGCGCAGGCGGCGATCCTTGCGGCTTTCGTGGTTGCGGTCGCCGTAGGTGCTTTCGATGACCACCAGGTCGGCGCCGTAGGGCGATTGCGGCGCCGGCAGCAGCGGTGTGTAGGGCGCGCCGAGGTCGCCTGAAAACACGATGCGTGGTTTTTCCCGGCCGTGCCTGACTTCGAATTCGACCCAGGCGGAACCGAGGATGTGTCCGGCGGGGGCGAGTTTGACGCGCAGTCCGGGGTCGCCCTGGATGACTTCGTGCCAGTGTTTGTAGGGCAGGGCGACGATCTGCCGACGAATCTGCGCGAGGAAGCGGTTGATCAGCGTCTGGTCGCGGGTGAAGCCGATCTTCAGGGCGTCTTCCAGCACCAGCGGCAACAGCGCGGCGGACGCCGTGCTGCAGAGGATGGGGCCGCTGAAGCCGGCGCCGATCAGGTAGGGAATGCGGCCGACGTGGTCGATGTGGACGTGGGTGACGATCAGGGCGCGGACCCGGTCGATGGGGAAGTTGATTTCCAGCCGGTTGGCGCCGGCGCCTTCGCTGGAGACTTCCGCGCCCTGGAACAGGCCGCAGTCGATCAGCACGGATTGTCCGTCGCTCAGCGTCAGTTGGTGGCAGGAGCCGGTGACGCCGTCGACCGCGCCATGGTGGGCCACGTTGTAGGCTGTGTTCATGATCTGCTGTTCTCCCTGGGTTGTGTTATCAGTGTTGACTCAGTTGTTCTACCGGAATGGCGACCGGTTTTTCTCTCCCGAGCAGTGTCAGCATGACCACCACCCGCTCACGGGCGACTGACGAGACGATGCCTGACAGGCCTTTGAGCGGGCCTTCGGTGACGGCGACGCTGTCGCCAACCTGGAAGGGGTTTGCCTGTTGTTGCGGGGGGTTGCCGCTGAGCCGGGCGATGTCGCGTATCGCCTCGACCATGGCGTGCTCGATGCTGGCGGGAATGTTGCCGAAGCTCACCAGGCTGGTGACGCCCGGCGTGCTGCGGATCGGGGCGATGCTCTGGCCGGGACGCGCGCAGCGCACGAAGGCGTAGCGCGGAAACATCACCTGTTCAGTCTTGCGCCAGCCGTCCTTGCGCTTTTGCCAGACCGTCAGCAGCGGCAGGCAGACTTCGTAGCCTTGTTCTTCCAGCTTGCGCAGCGCCTGGCTTTCCTGGCGCGGTTTGGTCTGGCAGACGTACCAGGGTTGCCCGGCGGCGCTGTGCCGGGCGTCGTCAGTCGGTTCTACGCTCCCCGCTCCCTCAGGCATCGAGGATAAGGGAGCGGGGCCGTTCATGACCGGATCGGAAATCCGTGTTCAACAGGGGAACCGTGATCAATCCTTGGTGTACGAGTAGCGGTAAACGTAGCCGGAATAGCCGTAACGATAGCGTTGACGGGTGGTGTCGATGTCGTTGAACACGAAGCCTTTGACCTGCACGCCGGCTTGCGCCAGACGCTTGACGGCTTGTTCGATCTCGCGGATCGGGTGCTTGCCGGCGCGGGCGACCATCAGCGTGGCGCCGGTGTGGCGGCCGATGATGGCGGCATCGGAAACGGCCAGGATGGGCGGGGCATCGATGATCAGGATGTCGAACAAACCGCCGACCTGTTCCAGCAGCTCGGCAAAGTTGGGGTGCATCAGCAGTTCCGAGGGGTTGGGCGGACGCTGGCCGGTGGTGATGACGGCCAGTCCTTCGACTTCGGTCTGCTTGAGGATGTCGGCCAGCTTGGCGTTGCCGCTGACGAATTCGGAGACGCCGATTTCGCGCTGCATGCCGAATTCGCGATGAATGTGGCCTTTGCGCAGGTCGGCGTCGATGATCGCGACGCGCTTGCCGGATTGCGCCAGCACCGCGCCGAGGTTCTTGGAGATGAAGCTCTTGCCGATGCCGGGGCTGGGGCCGGTGATCAGCAGCGAGCCCTTGTCAGCGTCGAGCAGCGCGAAATGGATGGTGGTGCGCAGTCCGCGCAGGCTTTCCACGGCATCATCTTCCGGATAGTCGATGGCCAGCAGCTCGCCCTTGCGTTTGCCGGACTTGATTTCGCGCGCCAGCATGTCTTCGCTCTTGCTGTGCGGAATGGTGGCGTAGACCGGCAGGCCGAGTTGTTTTTCCAGCTTGTCGGGGTCTTCCACCATGACCCGCAGCGAACGGATGGCCCAGATCATGACGATGCTGGACAGCAGGCCGACCAGCATGGCGACCGCCAGGATCAGCGCGCCCTTGGGCGAGATCGGCTTGATGGAGACCTGGGCGGCATCGATGACGCGCGCATCGCCGACCGTGCCGGCCTTGGAAACGCGCATTTGCTGGGCGCTGTTGAGCAGTTCGGTGTAGAGCTTGTTGGAGACTTCCACATCGCGCTGCAAGCGCAGGATGGTTTGCTGCGTGGTCGGCAATCCGGAGACGTTCCGTTCGAATTGCGAACGCCTGTTCTTGAAGCGATCCAGTTGCGCATCCAGCGCCTGCACGCTGGGGTGTTCCGGCGTGAAGCGCTGGCGCAGCTCTTCACGTTGTTGTTGCAGCTTGATGGTTTCCTTTTCGATATCGACGATGGAATTCAGTACGCCTTGGGTTTCCATGGTCAAATCGACCGAGCCGCGGCTTTGGCGGTAGCTGTTGAAGGCGGCTTCGGCGGAATCGAGTTGTGTCTTCAGCAACGGCAATTGGGTTTCCAGAAACTTGAGCGTGCTTTCGGCTTCGGCGGAGCGGAATTCGACGTTCTGCCGCACATAGCTGTTGAGGATCTCGTTCAGTACCACCGGCAACTGCTCGGAATCGGCGCCGACCAGCGTGGCTTCCAGCACGCCGGAAGCCTTGGAGCGTTCCTTGACCTTGTAGTTTTCACGCAGTCTTTGCACGGTTGCCTGTTCGGTCGCCTTGGTCAGCGTGAATTCGGTGCCGGGACGCGCCAGTAGTTGCGAGACGAACAGTGTGATGTTCTGGCCGGCTACGGACTTGTCGATTTCGCCATCCAGCAGCTTGACGCCGTCTTCATTGAAGATCTGATACTTGCCTTGCGCTCCCGCCCGCAGTGTGAGCGGTTCGCCGAGCAGTTCCTTGGGAACTTCCAGGCTTTCGATGCGGATTTTCTCGCCACCCCAGGCGTACTGGTGGAGGCCGAACATCGGCGCGGCGAGGCCTTCTTCGGCATACCGGCGGGCGATGGCCTCGCCGAATACCGGCATGTAGTCGGGTCGGGCGTCGATGTCCAGCTTGAGCTGATTGACCACGCGGCCGAGGATCATCCGCGAGTTGAGAATTTCCAGCTGCGCGGTGATCGAGACGCTGTCACCCAGCAGCGGCTGCAATTCGGCCAGCGCGGTCAGGCCGGAGGCTTTCTTGTCCTCGATCTGCAGCAGCGCGTCGGCCTGATAGATCGGTGTGGCGATGTACAGCCAGACCGCCCCCAGCAGCGTGGCGAAGAAGGTAACAATGGCAATCAGCCATTTGTATTCCAGCAGCGTGGCGATGATCTCGCCCAGGTTGATCTCGTCATCGCTGTCATCGGTGCCGGCGTGCGGTGTATTGGGCGCTGCGGTGTGCTGTTCTGCATTCATGGACGTGTGCAATAAAAAATGGATTGGGCGTTTGCCTGGTCTGGCTGGAGCGATGCTATTCCAGTTATGTTTATGGTTGTCGTGGCGCGGCAATCAGGGTTTATGTCGTGGGAGTATTGCTTAACGCGTGCGGCGAAACAATGCGCGCGGCAGGGGCGTGCGGGAAAGCTCACAGTTTTTTGATCCATGAAGGCAGGGATTCGTCGATCAGACTCAGCGCTTCGTCCCATACGCTATCGGACTGCTTGTACGGATCGGGTATTTGCTTGCCGCTGATCCAGTGTCCCAGCAGGTAGGTCTTGCCGCGCGCGGTCGGGTCGATGTCGACGACGGCATCGCGGTGCGAGGTTTCCATGACCAGAATCAGGTTCGCCCAGCGGCCGACTTCCGGGGTGAATTGTTGCGCGCGATGCGTGTCGAGATCGATGTCGCGGGCGCGCATGCGTTCGCGGGCGGCTTCGTCGGCCGGGTAATTGACCAGTGCGCCGACGCCGGCGGAGCGGACTTCGACCTGTTTGCCCGCTTGCTGCAACTGGTGGCGCAGCAGCGCTTCAGCCATCGGGCTGCGACAGATATTGCCGGTGCAGACTACGAGTATGCGATCAAACATATTGGGATTCCTGCCCATTCATCCGCCGCGCCGGCGTGTGCGGGACCGGCGCGGCGGTGCGGGCTGCAAGGCTGGCGATTACTGGCGGCCGCCAAACAACGGGTATTGAATGTTGCTGGTGGTTTCGAGCAGGGTTGCGGTCGGCAGGATGTTGCTGATGACGCGGTTCCAGCGTGCAACATCGGCGGCATCGACATAGATGATGTCGCGCGGACGCAGCGGGAAGCGGTCGGCCAGCAGCAGGGCGTCGGGCGACTTGGAATCGAGATGGAACAATTCCGGCTGCTCCGCCTGGCCGCGCATGACGAAGATCCAGTTTGGCGCGGACGTCTGCTGATTGATGTAACCGGCGTCAGCCAGCGCTTCGGCCAGCGTGATGCGTTTCTTGTTCATGAAATAGGAACCGGGTTTCTGCACTTCGCCGAGCACGAACACTTTGTTGGTAGAGCGGTCCGGCACGTTGACGATGTCGTTGGGCTGCAACAGGATATTCTGGGTAACCGCGCCCTCTTCGTACAGCGCCTGCAAGTCGACCCGCCAGGTGGTGTTGGCGCGGGTCAGCAGCACCTGGCTGTGATCCGCATCCTTGGTGAAACCGCCGGCGCGGTTGACCGCGTCGAGGATGGTCATCGGTACATCGGTGATGTCCTGCTGGCCGGGCTTGCCGACTTCGCCGACAACATAGGCGCGCTTGCTGCGGAAGGCGATGACTCGAACATCGACCTGCGGCTTTTCAATGGCCTTCGACAGGCGCTGGGCGAGGACTACGCGTACCTCGCGTGGCGTCAGGCCGGAAACTTTCAGCGAGCCGACATAGGGATAGAAGATGGTGCCGTCTTCGGCGACCAGATTGCCGGTCTGTTCGGCGGTCCGGAACGAACCGGCCGGTATGGTCAGTTCGGGGTGATCCCAGATGGTAATGTTGAGGATGTCGCCGGGGCCGATCTTGTAGTCGACCATCACCGACTCCGGTGTCTGGGCGCCGGGGGGGGCTGCGCTTTGCACGCTGCTGCTGGCTCTGAGGGCTTTTTCCTGTTCGATGATCAGTTCGGCGTTGATCGGCTTGACCTTGACATTGGCGGGCGCCACTTCGTCCATTTTCCCGACCGGCAGCATGACCGAAGATTGCTGGCGCATATCGTAGGTGTGGGTGCCCGGCACGATGGCGCAACCGCCCAATCCGCCCAGCAGCAGCATCAGGGTAGCGGCGCGGGAAGCGACGCGGAATCTGGATATGTCTTGCACAATGACCACCTTGTTGGTTGGTTTCATCCGGGCTGGCTCAAGCCAGCGTCATGACCTGTATGTTCTGCATGACCTGGAAATCGCTTTTGATATTCAAACATTCTTTTCGACATTGCAAGCCGGGTGCGCGCTGTTGCTTGATCGCAGCTTGGAGTTTGGCCCGAATGCCGAGTAACGAAATATTTGCCATTCGACAGGCGTAAAAAAACCCGACAAGCTGGATTGAGCGATTTGAAGTTGCTATGTCGATGGCGTTTATCCATCCACTTCAATTCCATCTTGGCGCTACGCGAGCGTTTTGCCCGCGAGGATACCTCGATTACCGCTCTACTCCGGGGTGGCAAGGGCGACGAATTGCCGCTTGCCGCCCCGGTTTCTTCCAGATTACCGGGTGTTATGCAACAGCAGATCAGGCGGCGCGGCGGCGGCGAGCAGCGGCCAGACCCAGCAGACCCAGACCCAGCAGGGCGATGGAAGCCGGTTCGGGGATGTGGACGCTGGCGTCGGTCAGCTTGAACTTGCCGTCGATCACGTTCAGGGTGTTGGGGCCATAGACAGAGTCCAGACCGGCCAGCATGCTGCCAAAGCCAATCCAGGTCAGGTTGGATTCGGTGAAGGTCATTGTCAGGCCGTCAGTGCCGACGAAGCCATCGATCGCCAGCGTGCCGGCGCCGTCAGGATTGGTGAACACCGGGCCGCCAAGCAGACCGTTGATCAGGGCCATCACGCCAGCGGAAGTTTCGCCGTCATAGTCGACGGAGAAACCGAACGGCACCAGATGACCGGGTACAACTCCGGTGTTGGGGCCAGCGATGCCAGGGGTAAAGTTGAAGTTGTAGGTGTTGGGGGTCAGGCCGCTGATGTCGAGGACGCCGGAGAACAAAGTCAAGGGGTTGGGGATATTGACATTCAGCTCATAGGTGTCATCCAGATTCATATCCAGCGCCAGCGAGCCGGAAAAATCTACGGAGTAGTAGCCGCTGGTCGGAACCTGGCAATTGATGGAGCCGTCCAGATCGTAGAGGGAAGCGTTGAACTGGGCGGGGTTCCGGTCGAGGAAGTTCGTGAAATTGACGCGACCGGTCAGGCTGTCGGTGCCGCAGACATAGCCGGCGAAGGAAGGTGCGCTGACCAGCGAGGCAGCTACAGCGGCGGCTAGCAAAGTACTTTTGTTCATGGTCTGTTTCTCCATAACTTGATTGATGATCGAATCTGAAACCTGTTATCCCTGTGCCCGATCTTTTCTATAAACAGAATCGCCAGCAAGGATTTGGGTTTTTTTAAGCAAGGTACGTGCCATTAATAATTTACCCTTTTTATTCATGCGGTTAGTGATTGATGGGTCACATGCCTCGGGTGATGTGTAAAAAATACCGACAAAGGTAATCAGTCGTTTTGATAGAAGGGCCGGATCAATCGTGGTCCAGCAGCGTGATCCAGTGCACCACCGGCACATTGCTGGCGGCGGCGAGGTGGGTCTGGCAGCCGATGTTGGCGCTGGCGATCAGTTCCGGGCCGCGCGCCTGCAGGTTGGACAGCTTGCGCTCGCGCAACTGTGCCGACAGTTCAGGTTGCAGGATGGAGTAGGTGCCGGCGGAACCGCAGCACAGATGCGATTCATCAACCGGCAGCAGTTCGTGGCCGGCGCGGGTCAGGATGCCTTCAATGACGCCGCGCACCTTCTGGCCATGTTGCAGACTGCAGGGCGGGTGAAAGGCGATGCGCCGGGATGGGGCGATTTTCAGCGCGCCGAGATCTTCCTGGTGCAGGATTTCACTCAGATCGCGCGTCAAGGCCGACACCCGCGCGGCTTTCTCGGCATAGGCCGGGTCGTGACGCAGATGATGGCCGTATTCCTTGACCGTGCTGCCGCAGCCGCTGGCGGTCATCACGATGGCTTCGCAACCTTGCTGGATGAACGACCACCAGGCGTCGATGTTGCGCCGCATCGCAGCTTTGGCGGCGTCGGGAGCGGCCAGATGCTGGTCGATGGCGCCGCAGCAACCGGCATTCGGCGCCGCGACCAGTTCGATGCCCAGACGGGCGAGCACGCGCCGGGCGGCGACGTTGGTTTCCGGCGCCATCGCCGGTTGCACGCAGCCTTCCAGCACCAGCATGCGGCGCTTTGCGCCCTCTCGCTTGGGCAGCGGGCTGGAGAGAGGGCCAGGCGAAGGTGATACCGGTAAATGTGCGCGCAACGGAGCCGGCAACAAGCCGCGCACGCTTTGCCCCAGTTTCAGCATCGAGCCGAACAGCCGTGGCGATTGCAGGCCCTTGCGCAAGCCGGCGCGCAGCAGGCGTTCCGCTGCCGGGCGCGGGCTGAGGCGTTCGATGACGTCGCGACCGATGTCGATCAGGCGGCCGTATTGCACGCCGGACGGGCAGGTGGTTTCGCAATTGCGGCAGGTCAGGCAGCGGTCCAGATGCAGGCGGGTGACGGCGCTGACCGGCTGGCCTTCCAGCATCTGCTTCATCAGGTAGATGCGGCCGCGCGGGCCGTCGAGTTCGTCGCCGAGCAGTTGATAGGTGGGGCAGGTGGCGTTGCAGAAACCGCAATGCACGCAAGAACGCAGGATCGCTTCGGCTTCCTGGCCTTGCTCGGTGTCGCGGATGAAGTCGGCGAGCGTGGTTTGCATTACAGCTCCGGGTACAGGCGGCCGGGATTGAACAGGGCGTGCGGGTCGAGCGCCTGCTTGACGCGCTGGTGCAATGCCAGCAAGGCCGGCGGCAGCGGCTGGAACACCGGGTCGGTGGCGGCGTGATTGCGAAACAGCGTGGCGTGCCCACCCAGCGCGCCGACCCGTTGCCGGATTGTTTTGGCGGGAAGATTTGAAGCCAGCCAGCGCTGCGCGCCCGCCCATTCGATCAATGCCTTGCCAGGCAGATTCAGCGCCGGCGCGGCCGGCGGCAGCGAAATCCGCCACAGCGGCAGATCGGTGGCGAAGAAGGGCAGCGTCTGATCGCGCGCAGCCGTCCAGATCGCCGGGTCGGCGGTCTCGCCTCCCAGCGAGTCGGCGGCCATTTCAACGCAACGCGAACTGGCCGACAGGCGCAGATAGTGCATGCCATCCACTTCCAGGCTGGCGGTGATCGGCATCTGCGTAGGGCGGAAAAGCCGCAAGGCGCCTTCCGCCGAATGGCCGTCCCACCTTCCGGCGGAAGGCGCGATAAACCCGCTTTTCCGCCCTACATCTTCAAACACCAATGTGCGTTCGCAGGCCGGGCGTGGCAGCACTTTCACCGAAACTTCCAGCAGCACGCCGAGCGTGCCCAGCGCGCCGACCATCAGGCGAGAGACATCGTAGCCGGCGACGTTTTTCATCACCTGGCCGCCCAGGCGCAGCACTTCGCCGCGTCCGTTGAGCAGTTTGACGCCGAGCACCGCGTCGCGCACCGAACCACCCCAGGGCCGGCGCGGACCGGACAGGCCGGCGGCAACCATGCCGCCGAGGGTGGTCTGTTCGGTGAAATGCGGCGGTTCGAACGGCAGCATCTGGTTGTTCGCCGCCAATGCGGCCTCGATTTCCGCCAGCGGCGTGCCGGCGCGGGCGGTGATCACCAGTTCGGTCGGTTCGTAGGCGACGATGCCGCGATGGCCGGAGACATCCAGCGGCTCGCCAACGCAGGCGCGGCCGTAGAAAGCTTTGCTGCCGCCGCCAACAATACAAAGAGGCGTCCGCGCATCCGCCGCTTGCCGGACCTGGTCGATCAGTGAGTCAGTCATCGGCATGAAGAATTCCAGGTAGGAGCGAGCTTGCTCGCGACTGAGACGTCGACGCGGCGTGGTTGCGTTGCATCGCGAGCAAGCTCGCTCCTACGGTTGGGGCGGTGCTTTCCATCAAAACCTCGGCAATTCCGGGAACGGCAGTGGGTCAGTCATCGGCATGAAGAATTCCAGGTAGGAGCGAGCTTGCTCGCGATTGAGACATCAACGCGGCGTGGTTGCGTTGCATCGCGAGCAAGCTCGCTCCTGCGGTGGGGGCGGTGCTTTGCCATCAAAACCTCGGCAATTCCGGGAACGGCAGCGCGCCGCCGTGCACATGCATGCGGCCCATTTCGGCGCAGCGATGCAGGGTCGGCACGGCTTTGCCGGGGTTGAGCAGGCCATCCGGATCGAACGCGGCCTTGATGGCGTGGAACTGGCTGAGTTCTTCCGGGGTGAACTGGCTGCACGCGGCATCGAGCTTTTCGACGCCGACGCCGTGTTCGCCGGTCACCGTGCCGCCGACTTCGACGCACAGCTTGAGGATGTCGGTGCCGAAGGCTTCGGCGCGGTGCAGTTCGTCGGGCTGGTTGGCGTCGAACAGGATCAGCGGATGCAGGTTGCCGTCGCCGGCATGGAACACGTTGGCGACACGCAAGCCATATTGCGTCGACAGTTCGCCGATGCGGCCGAGCACGCGCGCCAGATGCTGGCGCGGGATGGTGCCGTCCATGCAGTAATAGTCCGGCGAGATGCGGCCGACGGCGGGAAACGCGCCCTTGCGGCCGGCCCAGAACTTCATGCGCTGGGCATCGTCTTCGGCGGTGCGAACTTCGGTAGCGCCGGCGTTAAGCAGGACTTCGCGCAGCGCCAGAATCTGTTCCGAGACTTCGGCGTTGGAACCGTCCAGTTCGCACAGCAGGATTGCCGCCGCGTCGATCGGATAGCCGGCGTGGACGAAGTCTTCGGCGGCGCGGATCGACAGGTTGTCCATCATTTCCAGCCCGGCCGGCAACAGGCCGGCGCCGATGATCTGGGCCACCGCCGCGCCGGCGGTTTCCACCGAGTCGAACGCTGCCAGAACCACTTGCGCGCGTTCCGGCTTGACCAGCAGTTTGACGGTGACTTCGACGACGATACCGAGCAGGCCTTCCGAGCCGGTCATCAATGCCAGCAGGTCGTAGCCGGGGCTGTCTAGCGCCGACAAACCAATTTCCAGCAATTCGCCGTCGATGGTCAGCACCTTCAACGCCAGCAGGTTATGCACGGTTAGACCGTATTTCAGGCAATGCACGCCGCCGGAGTTTTCCGCCACGTTGCCGCCGATGGAACAGGCGATCTGCGACGACGGATCGGGCGCGTAATACAAACCCAGATGCGCCACGGCTTCGGAAATCGCCAGGTTGCGCACGCCGGGCTGCACCACCGCCAGACGGTTTTCGGGGTCGATCTGCAGGATCTTGTTGAACCGCGCCAGCGACAGAATCACGCCATCGGCCAGCGGCAGCGCGCCGCCGGACAAACCGGTGCCGGCGCCGCGCGCGACGACGGGCACTTTATGTTCGCGGCAGACCCGCAACACCGCCTGCGCCTGTTCCAGCGTTTCCGGCAGACACACCGCCAGCGGTGTCTGCTTGTAGGCGGACAGGCCGTCACACTCGTAAGGACGCAGGGCTTCGGCTTCGATCAGCAGTGAATTCGCCGGCAGCGCGGCTTTCAGCGCAGTGATGAAGGTAGGCGTCATCTTGAAAAGTAGGGCGGAAAAGCGGTTCTATCGCGTCTTCCGCCGGAAGGTGGGACATTCATTCGGCGGAAGGCGCCTGTCGGCTTTTCCGCCCTACATTGTGTGCGTTGCATGGCTCGATTATGCCGAAAGCCGGCGGTATGCCGTGGCCAGCGCAGCATCATCGCCGACGTTGCCGGGGAAGATCACCACCGGCAAATCCGGATAGCGCGGATGATCGGCGGGACAGCGCACCACCGAGCAGCCGGGCAGGATCTGGCCGAGCACCGTGGAAGTGCGCAGCGCCAGGCCATCGGACAGCACGTCGTTGGAGGTGATGCCGCCCTTGCTGATCAGGAATCCGAGTGAGATCGGCAGGCCGCGCACGATATCCATCAAAAAGGCCGATACCGCGACACCGAAAGCCAATCGTGTCGCCTGATCGGGGAACTGGCGTTCGACGCGGCTGGTATAGATCACCGAAGTTTTGCCCTGGACATGCGCGTCGTGGGCCTGGGCCAGAATGTCAGTCAGCAGTTTGTCGCGCTCGGTCTCGATCCGGTCGACATCGACTTCCAGCGCCACGATGCCGGGTTGTTCGAGCAGGATGGCCAGTTGCGCGGTGGTCTTCTTGACGTGTGATCCGACGATCACCGCACCCGGTTTGTTGTTTTTCACGTAAACCTGCATCGCTTCCGCCGCTACCGGCTGCGGCGGCAGTTTCGCCAGCGCGGTGAGCAGGCTGGCGGCGGAGCGGAACAGGAAACGCTTGCCCTGGCGGGCGGCGGCGGTGAGTTGCTCGGCAAAATGATTCAGGTCGGCCTGGGTTTCGGCATCGACCACGCAACAGCGATTGTCGTGCAGGGCCAGCAGTCGGTCGGAAACATCGCCGCGTACATCGGCCAGCACAAAGCGTTCGACCTGATCGGCCTGGATGCGTCCGGCGGTTTTTTCCTCGACGTAATCCGGCAGGTAACTGTGTTGATAGCCGAACACCGAGTCGCGCGCGAATTCGGTTTCATGCACCGGCGTCGGCACGCCGTTGACGTTTAAATAATGAATACTGTCGCGGGTGAAGCGGCCGCCTTCGAAGAAGGCCGGGGTCAGGAAGTGGGCGTCGAAGTTTGCACCCTCGCCGCCGAGTTCTTCCGCCATGACATCGGTTTCCACCGGGTAATGCCCGCGCAGCGTGGAGTCCGAACGGCTGACGTAGATCGGGTTGAACCGCTGGCCCCCCGCCGCCAGATCGGCCAGCGCCAGTTTGATGTTCTGGCACACCTCGCGCGTCACCGCCGCCGCCTGCGTCGCATTCATGCCGCGGGTGTTGGTCAGCACGAAGAACAGCGGCGAGTCGTCTAGCAGCGCTTCTTCCAAGGTAACAGCGTCCCAGCGGGTCAGCAGACGGCAGGAATGCACCGTCTGCGAGCCGGTCGGGTCGTCGTCGAGAACGATGATTTTGGTTTGGGGCATATTCAATTCCTTGCCGTCACCCCGGCGCAGGCCGGGGTCCAGTGTTGTAACGTCTGGATTCCGGCCTTCGCCGGAATGACGAAGTTATCCCAGCAACGCCATCGCCCGTGCCGCCATCGTTTCGCCGGTCAGGCCGTTGAAGGCCATGATTTCCCCGGCGCTGGCGGTGGTTTCGCCGCGCTTCCAGGCCATCACGTCGCGGCGTGCGGCGCGGGTGCGCAGCATGATCGGCTCCAGCGGGCCGGACGGTCCGCCGGTGACGCCGATCAGCGCGTCGGCATCGAACAGCGCGTTGAACGCGTCATCACTCATGAACTGACCATCCGGCTCCGACACGGTATCCCAGGACACATCGGTCGGACGGTACAGACGGCGCGGGTTGGCGGCGCTGACGATGCGCACCTTGTGGCCGGCGGCTTCCAGTTTGTCCTTGGCTTCGAACACCGGCAGCAGCACCATGTCGCCGGTGACCGCGAACACCACGGTCTTGCTGCCTGACTGACTTTCATACAGCGTGATCGCGCCGCGTTCGATGCCCTCGCGCGCCTGATCCAGCGTGGTGTAAACCGGCAGCGGCGACTTCGAGGCGATGATCGCGATGCCCTTGTTGTGCGTGCCCAGCGCCCAGTCGTAGGCGACCTGGATCTGGTTGGCGTCGCACGGGAACAGCGGATACATGTTGCCGTTGCGCATTTGCGCGGCGAAGTAGTTTTCGATTTCCGGGCGTTGATGTGTCCAGCCATTGCGGCCCTGTTCCAGCGCGCCGGCGGTGAACATGCAGACGAACGACGGCGTCTTGCGGCGCAGTTCGGCCATTGCCTGGATCACGGTCTGCACGATCGGCCAGCCGTTGATGGCGAAGCTTTCATACGACAGCCACATCGAACGCGCGCCGAACAGCGCCATGCCGGCGGCCAGGCCGGCGCAGGCATCTTCGTTGAGCGGCTCGTAAACCTGGCCGTTGGGCTCCTGGTGATACAACGGGTCTTCCACCGGATGGCGTATTTTCAGCGCCACGTTGATGTTGGCCATGGCGCTGGCTTCGTTGCCGTCGGCGTTGGTCACCACAAAGTACGGGTCGCTCTGGCCAACGGCAGCAACCAGCGCGCCGAAGGCAGTCGCCGGCACTTGCTTGTCGCCCGGCTCGAAGGCGCGGATCGGCAGTTCCGGCAGCGGCACGATGTCCAGCACATGTTCGGTCACCACGGTCCTGGCGGCAGGGCCGCCACCGGCGCGGCTGAAGTTGTCGCGCACGATCTTCCAGGCTTCCGGCGCCAGCGCCCGGCGTTGCAGGCCGGCGACGATGTGCTCGGCATCCAGCGTATCAGCCGGATACAGGTTGTGCGCCTTGGCGCCGACCTTGTGCACGCCGGTGCCCTTCAACTGCTTGAGGATCATCACCGTGCGCTTGCCGCCCAGCGCGCTGCGGGCGGCGGCGTCGGCAGCCTGCAACACGGCGGCGGCGAAGGCCAGGCGGCGGTCGAACGAGAACGCCGAACTGTCGACGTAGGCGCCGACCTGGTCCTGATCGTCGAAGTTTTTGGCATCGACCAGAAACACGTTTTCGAAGCCGTGGCCTTTCCAGTACGCCGTCATTTCGGCGTTGCTCCAGGTGGTGCACATCGAATGGTGTTCCTGGCTGTAGCCGTTCCAGACCAGCACCGGCAGGAAGTTGGTCACCTTCGGATAGGCGGTGTTGAAGTGCATCATCGAGTTCAGGATGTACGGCTCGCCCATGCCGCCGTCGCCGATGGTTACCGGGAACAGCGTGCCGGGATGCAGCAGCGCGCCGGCCATGGCGAAGTGCTGACCCTGACCGAGCGGACCGGCGGGGGCGAGCAGGCCGGGAATGGCGCCGGACAGATGGCCGAGCAGACCGTGCTTCTCGCGGAAACGGTCGCGCAGTTGCTGCACCGTGTTGATGCCCATTTCTTCCAGTGATTGGTCGAGGAACATCGCCGAGTAGAAGCCCGGTGCGTGGTGGCCGACCTCGGTAACGATATTGGTGTGACCGAGCATCACCAGCGCGGCATAGGCCTCGGCGCTGGAGGCGAAACCGCCGGGATGGCCGGAAGCCTTGGCGCCGCAGATTTGCAGGGTCAGGTAGCGCAGCGCATCGGCGGCCATCAGGGTTTGATAGGCGGCCGCCGTGGAGTTGGCGCTGCCGACGGCTTTCGCGTTGGCGGCAATCGCCGGTTCGCCGGCTTGCTCGGCAAAGCCCGGCCAGGTGGGGCCGTAATACTGGATGCCGGTACAGAATTCGGGGGCCAGCTTGGTGGGGATGGTGGTGGCGTTCATGTCGGGCTCCGGTAGGAAAGTGGAATCGAGTGGCGTTGGGGAATACTGTACCGAAACAATCAACTTTTCACAATGCAGATTACGTTTCATAATGTGAAACATGAACGAAGACAAACACTCCCCCATTCAGGTTATCGACCGCATGGCTGCGCTACTCGATGCCCTCGCCGCGCAGGACGGCAGCGCCTCGCTGAAGATCCTCTCGGCGGAAACCGGCCTGCATCCATCGACCGCGTTCCGCATCCTGGCTTCGCTGATCCAGCATGGTTTTGTCGCCCGCGACGAAACCGGCCTCTATCAGCTTGGCCCGCATCTGCTGCAACTGGCGGCGAAAGTCCGCGTCGGCCTGGATGTGCGCGCGGTGGCGCGGGCGGAAATGGAATTGCTGCGCGACCAGATCGGCGAAACGGTGAACCTGACGGTGCGCCAGGGCGACGAGATGGTCTACGTCGAACGCGTCACGCCGAACCGCATGATGCGCGTCGAACAACTCATCGGCAGTCGCGCGCCGCTGCACGTCACCGCCGTCGGCAAGCTGATGCTGGGCGAAGCCGGCGCCGCCGCGACGCGCGACTATGCCAAACGCACGCGGCTGCCGGCCTACACCGCCAACACCCGGCACGACATCAAGGCCTTGCTGGAGGATATCGGCGTATGCAGCGCGCGCGGTTACGCGCTGGATGATGAAGAAGCGGAACTCGGTGTCGGCTGCATCGGCGCACTGATCCGCGACGCAACCGGCGCAGCGGTGGCCGGTTTGTCAGTATCAGCGCCGATGGAACGCCGGCAGATGGCATGGGTCACGCTGGTGCAGGAAGCCGCCCGACGGGTCTCGGCGCGGCTGGGGTTTGCGGAGTAAGGCGGCAGGGCTTCCATCCGGAAGGGCGCAAGTTAGCAGGGTTTCGAAAAACACTCCGCCGGGGTGACGATTTTTCAATGAATTTCCCGTTTTGCGACACCCTGCCAAGACTCAGGGCGGAAACCGCAATCTGGAAAAATTCCGCCCCTGGGCGATCGCCGAACGTTCGACCTCGGTGGCGGAGGCGATCCAGCCCTTGTCTTCGAGAAACAACAGCCAGGCCCGGGTGCTGATCTTGCGGCAATTGGCCGGCAGCAGAAAACTGGCCCGGGCGATTTTGTGATCCTCGAACAGAAACACGCCGGTAGTGGCGGGCGAAGTGAGCGCCAGCTCGTGCATGGCTTCCTGGATGGCGATTTCACCGAGGTTGGCTTTATTTGGCGGGGTTACGCCCGAGACCTGGGCGGCACGGTAATGCTGGTAGGCGCGGGTAGCGACGATGGGCGTCGACTGCCGTTCCACCCATTGCCCGATCTTCTCGCTGGTGGGCGTGGCATTGCGCGTGACTTCGTGCAGTACCATGTCGACGATTTGCACCGGCCACTCCGGCTTGAGCAACAGGTCCAGCGCGTCGGCATAGGCCAGGGTGATCAGCGGACCGGCATCGGGCAGGACGACCACCGCAGGGGGCAAGGGTGTGGTCATTCAGGCGGTCAGTGCGTTCAACACATCGACCATGCCCTGGGTGGCCGCATCGGCCAGACGTGGCATCGGCAGGTGGGCCTGGGCCATCAGCAGAAACAGGTCTTCCTCGCTGTCGATGCCAAGCGCCGCCATGGCCGCCAGGTCGTCGAGCCGTCCCAGAGAGAAATCGATCAAGGTGCGGTAATTCTGGTTGCTGGAGGCTTCTGCGGATTCGAAGGTCTCGACCAGATACCTGAGCTCGGCGTTGAACAAGGCGTTGACCGAAGTGTCGGTTTTTGCGGCGATGATCTTGGCACGCTTCAACAAATCACGATCCACCGCCCCGGTGAAATTGACTGTGGCCATGAAGCCTCCGTATCAATGAAACAAGGGTTTAAGTGTAACACTTGATTATGTGTTAGATTTTTGTGGAATAGGGGGCATGTGGAATAGTGTGGAATACGTAACAGACCACGGTTTTGCCTGAACTTTCAACCAAACAACGCACCCGATTCCGGTTCAATCAGTTTGCGAGGCCTGCCGGATTTCCCTGGCGTCACCCGTTTGTCCAGCGCTGATTCGATAAGCGCCGCAAAGCGCTGATCACCCAGCGCGAAATGGCCATTGGTCGCTTTGCGAATTTCATCCACAAGTGCATGCAGGTCAGCAAATAGGATTCCTGCTGCGTCAGGCAGGAGCGATACCGCCCCTCCCAAAGCGTGCCGCTGCGCCGCGGCGTCGGCTGCATCGGCGCGCTGATCCGCGTCGCAACCGGCGCAGCGGTGGCCGGTTTGTCAGTGTCGGCGCCGATGGAACGCCGGCAGATGGATTGGGTCACGCTGGTGCAGGAAGCCGCCCGACGGGTCTCGGCGCGGCTGGGGTATGCGTAGATGGGTTGAGCGCAGCTCAACCCATCCAACGTGTTTTACAGATGCATCCAGGTGGATACGCCGCCGGATAGCAAACTGGCCTGGAAGCCGTTTTGGCGCAGCATGCAGATGGCGTTGTAGGCGCGGATGCCGACGCCGCAGACGACCTGGATCGGCTGGTCCTTCGAGAGTTCGCCGAGGCGGGCGCGGAGTTCGTCTATGGGAATGTGCTTGCCGCAGGGCATGGGGTCCTGCTGCAATTCGCCGGCGGTGCGCACATCGAGAACCAGTGCGGTTTTGCAGCCGATTTCGTTCCAGTGGGTGATCGGCAGATCGCCGCGCATGGCGTTCGCGGCGACCATGCCGGCGAGGTTGACCGGGTCCTTCGCCGCGCCGTATTGCGGGGCGTAGCACAGTTCGGCTTCTTCCAGATCGAACACCGTTGCGCCCATCTGGATCGCCATCGCAATCACGTCGATACGCCGCTCTGCGCCATCCGGGCCGATCGCCTGCGCACCCAGCACACGGCCGCTGCCGGTGTCGTAGAGCAGTTTCATGTTGATGGTTTTGGCGCCCGGGTAGTAGCCGACATGGTTGCGCGGGTGGATGTAGATGGCTTCGTAGGGAATCTTCTGGCTGCGCAGTGCGCGTTCGTTGAGTCCGGTGCTGGCCAGGGTCAGGCCGAAGGCGCCGCAGACGGCGGTACCCTGCACGCCGCGAAAGCCGCGTCGCTTGCCGGTGATGATGTCGGCGACCATGCGGCCTTGTCGGTTGGCGGGGCCGGCCAATGGCAGCGCGGTGCGCTTGCCGGTGATGGCGCACTGAACTTCAACCGCATCGCCGACTGCATAGATGTCGGGGTCTGATGTCTGCATGCGCGTATCGACCACGATATGGCCGCGCGGGCTGATTTCCAGGCCGCATGCCTGCGCCAGCGCGCTGTCGGGCCGCACGCCGATGGCCAGTATCAGCATGTCGGTGAGCACCTGCTGGCCATCCGACAGCGTCACCCGCAACGGTCCCGATCCACCGGGCGCGGCATCGCGGTCGATGCGACTGACCTCGGTGTTGAGGCGCAGATCGATGCCGGCGGCGCGCACTGCTTTGGTCATCGGTTGCACCATCTCCGGGTCGATGGTGGTCATGATCTGCGGATCGCGCTGGATCAGGGTGACGCCAATTTCGAGGTGATGCAGGTTTTCGGCGACTTCCAGGCCGATAAAACCGCCGCCGACGACGACTGCATGGCGCACGTCATGCCGCTTGATCCATTGCTTGATCTGGTTGCTGTCGGGCACCGTGCGCAGCGAAAAAATGCCGGGCAGGTCGATGCCGGGCAGCGGCGGGATGACCGGCAGCGCGCCGGGCGACAGCACCAGATGGTCGTAGGCCAGTTGTTCCTTGCTGCCGTCATCGCGGGTGACTTCCACGGTCTTGTTGCCGCGGTCGATGCCGGTCACGTTATGGCCGATGCGCACGTCGATGTTGTAGCGATCCTTGAAAAATGCCGGGGTGGCGAGCAGCAGATCTTCCTCGTTGGCGATGATGCCGCTGACGTAATAGGGCAGGCCGCAGTTGGCGAAAGACACATGCGGTCCGCGTTCCAGCACGATGATCCGGGCCTGTTCGTCGTTGCGGCGCAGGCGCGCCGCGCAGGAGGCGCCGCCGGCCACGCCGCCGACGATGAGAGTGGTTTTATGCATGTTGTCTCCAATCGATTTCTTGTTTTAACACACGGTTTCGCCCGTCCAGTCGGACAAGCCATTTTTCATCGTGACGACCTTGAAGCCGCGCTGCTTGAGCAGAAATGCCGCCACGGCGCTGCGTTTGCCGCTCAGGCAAACGGTGATGTATCGAGTGTCCTTGTCGAGCATGGCATCCGCGCGGGCACGCAATTCGGGCAGCGGCAAGTGGATGGAATCGGGAATATGGCCATCCTCGTATTCCTCGGCATAGCGCACATCGATGGTTTTCCAGTCGCTTTCCAGCATTTGCGGTACTGCCTCGGGCGTGACTTCATCGATCAGCGGCTGCGACATCAGATTGCGAAAATCCTGTTCGCCCAGCACCAGCAATTCGCCGTCCTCGATCATTTTCACCGTGGCATTGCGATTGCCGCCCACGACCAGCGCCTCATCCCCGAAGGTGTCCTTAGGCCCAAGGACGGCGACCAGCTGCTGCGCGTCGTCGTAGATGTCGGCTTTCCAGATTTCGGCGGCGCCGGACCAGATCAGATAGAACGCATCGCCGCGCTCGCCCTGGGTGACGATCACTTCCCCTGCCTTGACCTGACGCGGTTGCATCAGTTTGAGCGCCTGCATGATGTGTTCCAGCGGCAGACGCTGAAAGGCCAGTGCATGGCGAATCGACAGCAGACGCTTGACCAGATCGGCCCCCTCCGACTGCTTGGCGTAGGCGGCAAGCTCTGTCCAGGAAGACAGCATGTCGAGGAATTCAGCGTCGGCCAGAACCACGACCGCGTCTTCTTCGGCGAGCAGGCGGTTTTCACCGTCCTGCGTCAATACCGTCCTTTCGCGTGTGGCGTCCAGATCAAGCAGCACGCCCGCCGGTTCCAGACGCACCTTGCCGGATATCGTGGTGATGCGTAAGCCGGCTTTGCGGGTGATGAAACTGTCTCCCGCGAATAACGCGATCAGCCGAACGCCATCGCCAAGTTGCTCGCGCGCGGCATCGTTCAACTTGGTATAGGGCTCGATGCTCAGATGCCGCAGATAGTCAAAAACTTCGGAGGAAATGAGGGGTTCGTTGTTCATCGATGAATCTCCTGAATATTTATCGTGTGGTAAGGATCGGTCTGTTCCGGTTCAGCGACGCAACTCGGCAATATCCTTCAGTATCGGGGATGTCACCGGTTCGATTTTTCGGCGCATCAGCGAGCCAATGGCGGTGGAGCGGGCGAAGATCGGTTGTACCAGATTGTCGTCACAGCGCGACAGTCGCGTGACGGCATCGAGTTTGGCGGCGAAAGCCTGGCAGGCAGCGTTGACCGGTTGATCGGCCTGATTCCAGTCGATAGTGTCGGTCAGATAGCGACCGATGGCGTTCAGTGTGCGACTCACCACTTCCTGCGTTTCCGGGCGCTCAAGAATGTCGCTGGCGGCATCCAGGAAAGTCTGGCCCTGGCTGGACAGGGCGCGCTCCAGGGCCACGGCGGCGGGCTGGCCGGCGGCAATCTCGTTGCTCAATGTCGCGCTGATGTCGGCATGTTGCGCATGCGCGGCTAGCGGCAACGGCAACCGGCCCGCCGCCATTTCCAGGAAAGCGACGAAATAGGTATTGCTGCGCCGGCCGAATTTCCACATGGTTTCCAGCCCGGCCGGCGTCACCGCTTTGGAGTAAATCAGCACCGCGACGGTATCGATGATGCCGAGATGGTCGTCTTGCAGAAATGGCAGGTGCTCGACCAGGAAGTCGGCCAGTACGCGACCCATCGGACCTTGCGCCACGGCTTCGCGGCTGAGCATCAGACGGGCGTTCTCGATGGTCGGCAGCGTCCACCAGGCATGGCGCGCCAGTTCGTCGGTGAGGCCGGGGGAATGCACCACGGCGACCACCGCTTCCGGTTCGCCGGTGAGCAGCAGCTTGCCCAGGTTGACGCCGGCCATCTGGCCATGCCGGGTCCAGCGTGTCAGGAACACCGGGTAGCCGCCGGGCGAGCCCAGCGCGTGGCCGGACAGGACTTCGCGAATCAGACGCAGATACTTATCGGTCCGGCAGTTGGGCGACAGTGGAATGCTGGCTTCGCCCTTGTCGGTCAACGCCTGCAGCGTCAGCGTCGATTCGTCGATGCGGATAGCCTTCAAATCCTGCGCCAGCAGGACTTGCAGGCGAAAGCTGTCTTCTGCGGATAGCTCTTCGCTCATGCCGCCAGTTTCTCGAAACAGCGCGCGGCGGCGGCAATTGTGGCGTCGATGTCCTCGTTGGTGTGCGCGGCGGAGACGAAGCCGGCCTCGAAGGCGGACGGCGCGAGGTAGATGCCTTCGTGCAGCATCAGGTGATAGAAGCGGTTGAAGCCTGCCTTGTCGCTGTCCATGACTTCGGCGTAAGAGGTCGGCGGCGTGGCGCGGAAGTAGACGCCGAACATGCCGCCGACCGAATCGGCGCAGGCCAGGATGCCGGCTTCGCGCGCGGCGGCGTTGAGGCCGGCGCACAGGCGTTCGGTCTTGGCGGTCAGCGTTTCATAGAAGCCGGGGGCGGAAATCTTTTCCAGCGTCTTCAGACCGGCGGCCACCGCCACCGGGTTGCCGGACAGTGTGCCGGCCTGATACACCGGGCCGAGCGGCGCCAGCTTGTCCATGATCTCGGCCTTGCCGCCAAAGGCGCCGACCGGCAGGCCGCCGCCGATGACTTTGCCGAGCGTGGTCAGATCGGGCTTGATGCCGTACAGGCCTTGCACGGAACCGGCACCGACTCTGAAGCCGGTCATCACTTCATCGAAGATCAGCACGGCGCCGTATTTCGTGCAGTTTTCGCGCAGGCATTCGAGAAAGCCGGGCTTGGGCTTGATCAGGTTCATGTTGCCGGCGACCGCTTCGACGATGATGCAGGCGATCTCGCCGCCTTTTGCTTCAAACAACTGGTTGACCTGATCGATGTCGTTGTAGTCGAGCACCACGGTATGGCCGGAACAATCGGCCGGCACGCCGGCGGAACTGGGCTGGCCGAAAGTCAGCAGGCCGGAGCCGGCTTTCACCAGCAGACTGTCGGCGTGGCCGTGGTAGCAGCCTTCGAATTTCACCAGCGTGTCGCGGCCGGTATAGCCGCGTGCAACGCGGATGGCGCTCATCGTGGCTTCGGTGCCGGAAGATACCAGGCGCAGTTTTTCCAGGCTGGGCAGCATTTCGACCAGCTTTTCCGCCATGCGCAGTTCCATTTCGGTCGGCGCGCCAAAGCTCAGACCCAGCGCGGCGGTGTCGCAGACCGCCTTGACCACGTCGGCGTCGGCGTGGCCGAGGATCAGCGGCCCCCAGGAGCCGACGTAATCGAGATATGACTTGCCATCCGCATCCCACACCCGGCTGCCAGCGCCTTTGGCGAAGAAGCGCGGCGTGCCGCCGACCGAACGGAAGGCGCGCACCGGCGAGTTGACGCCGCCGGGAATGAATTGCTGGGATTGTTCAAACAGTTCGTCGTTGCGCGAGGTCATGCGGCTTCCTTGTCGGTGAATTCGGTAAAGACCGTAGAGTGCGCCATTCGCACCGAAAAACATCTGACGGTGAGCAAGGCGCAGACTGCGAAATCAGGTTTTGCAAAGTTGCGAGAATTTTAAGGCAGCTTGATGCGGGTCGGGCGCGTCGTACAACGCGGTAATGACCGCCAGCAGGTCGGCGCCGGCGGCAATCAGGCTTGCAGCGTTATCCAGCGTGATGCCGCCGATGGCGCACACCGGCAAACCGGTTGCGTGTTTCGCCGCGTCGATCAAGGCCGGGTCGGCGCGTTTGGCCAACGGCTTGGTCGGTGAGGCAAAAAAGCTGCCGAAGGCCAGGTAATCGACGCCGGCCTGGTCGGCGGCCAGGGCCAGCGGCAGGCTCTGGTAACACGATGCGCCGAGGATTTTGCCGGTGCCGGCGGCATCGAGTCGCTGCCGCGCGGCGGCAAGCTGGCCGTCGTCTTCGCCCAGATGCACGCCATCGGCTGCGCAGAACAGCGCCAGTTCGAGGTCGTCGTTGATGATCAGACGGGCAGCAAATTTGCGGGTCAGGCCGCGCAGGGCGACCGCCTGTTCCTGGCGATGACAGTCGGATGTCAGTTTGTTGCGGTATTGCAGGATACGGCAGCCGCCTTCGAGTATCGCTTCGGTGACATTCAACAGTCGCCGCGTGTCGTTCCAGTCCGGCGTGATGGCATACAGGCCGGAAAGCTTCTTTTCAGTCTTCATCGTCGCCGCGCACCCAGTAGAGGCGATCCGGAATGTACTGGCCCATGCCCGGGCGATGGGCGTTTTTCAACGTCTGATAGGTATATTCCTGTGCTTCCTTGGCGGCTTCCGCGATGTCCTGGCCGAGTGCCAGCAGGGCCGCGACCGCCGAAGCCAGCGTGCAGCCGGAGCCGTGGTAGGAGCCGGGCAGCCGATCCCAGTTCAGGCGATGCACGATGCCGCGCGTGTTGTACAAGGTGTTGGAAACCTGCGCGCCCTGTTCGTGCGCGCCGGTGATCAGGATGTATTCGGCGCCCATGTCGATCAGGCGGCGGGCGCATTCGGACAATTCCGGTTCGTCGTCCTCCGCATCCGGGTCTTCCGCCAGTCGCCGGGCTTCCAGGCTGTTCGGCGTCAGGATGCTGGTCTGCGGCAGCAACAGGTCGCGCAGCGCGTCGAGCAGTTCCTCGTTGGCCAGCGGGTCGCCGCGACCGGAAGTCAGCACCGGATCGAGCACCAGCGGGATGTCGGGGTAGTCGGACACCACTTCGGCGATCGCCGCGACCGCTTCGACGCTGCCGATCATGCCGATCTTGATCGCCGCGACCGGCATGTCTTCCAGCACGCTGCGGGCCTGGTCGACTATCCATTCCGGATCGATCGGCAGAAAATCATCGACGCCGACGGTATCCTGCACGGTCACTGCGGTAACGACGGAAAGGGGGTGACACCCCATGCTGGCCAGGGTCAGAATGTCGGCCTGCAAGCCGGCGCCACCGGTTGGATCGGTGCCGGCGAACACCAGCACGGCGGGCAGGGGCGTAATTGACATGGGGAAAGCCTTGGCGTGTGCGAGAAGAATGGGCAGAATCCATTTTTACATAAGTCTTTTGCACCTGCCCGGACAGCACATGGAATATAAAACCTGGATGTGTGTGGTATGTGGTTTCATTTACGACGAACGTAAGGGCATGCCTGAGGAAGAGATCGCTCCCGGTACGCTTTGGCAGGATGTGCCGGTGAACTGGACTTGTCCGGAATGTGGCGCGCGCAAGGAGGATTTCGAGATGTTGTCGATTTGACTTGCACCGGTCGGGTCTGGCGGATCGCCTGATCATGCTTTCGGCCGGCGACGGATTGATGGAGGGGATGATGAAAATACGTTGGTTTGCAACCGTGTTTGCACTGTTGTTGGCGTGCAATGTCCAGGCGCGCGACGACCTGGTGTTGAACATTACGCTCGATTACGACCAGGACCGTGATCATGTCACCACTCAGACCGTTTTCAATGATCTGGCCAAATATCTCAGCGGCGCGGTCGGGCAGCCGGTCAAATTGATCATGACGCAGAATGCCGAACGCGTCGGCGAGCGGGTGCGCACCGGCAGTTTTGCCGTGCTGCTGGCACCGTCGCAACTGATCGGTGCGGCGATGCGCCACGGCTACACGCCGATCGTCAAAACCCGTCAGGATGCCCAGGTGCTGTTGCTGGCGACCAAGGCATCACAGGTTCGCAATCTTGATACGGCGCGCGGCAAGCGCATCGCCTTGCCACATCGCGAGTCGCTGGTGAGTTTTCTGGTCAACGGCGAGATGAACGCGCGCGGGACCACCGCCGGCGCCTATTTCGGTCAGTTGAATTACATGACCAAGTATGCCGCCGTGTTGTATGCGATGGAAATCGGCCAGGCCGATCTGGTTGCCGTCAAGGAAGACTCGGCCAGGAGCTGGATGGCGAAGAACAAGAATTTCGTGGTGGCGCATACCTTTCCTGCCGTTCCCGCCGCCGGTGTGGCGGTCAGCGACAAACTCGACGCGGCGACACGCGACAAGCTGAGCAAGGCTTTCACGCAGATTGGCAAGGATCTCCAGGCGCGTCTGCAGCGACTGAAGCTCGGCGCTTTCGTGCCGGCCAATGCGGCCGATTTCGAATACGTGTCGACACGCGGTTTTTATACCCCGGAAGTCCTGCCGGGTGGCAATATCCCTACCGCGCAGCAGGTCAAGAATTTGCTGGCCCAAGGCGTGAAGCTGTTTGATGTGCGGCCGCAGGCGCATTATCGGGAAGCGCATATTCCCGGCGCGATCAACGTGACTTACCAGATGAACAGTCCGAAAGAAGTGGATTACGATGATTCGGTCGACGCTTTCGATGTCTCGAAGTTGCCCAAGGACAAGAACACGCCGATGATTTTCCAGTGCAATGGCGCCGAATGCTGGTACAGCTACAAGGCCGCGCGTTATATGCTCAAACGCGGCTATACGAAGATTTACTGGTTCCGCACCGGTTTGCCGGCCTGGAAAGAAGCGGGTTTTCCCTTGACCAAGGGTGGTTGAGCGGGGCTGATCAAACAACATGCAAGGAGGCAGCTTGAATAACCAGACCAACGGGGCGACTGAATTGGCCGGCACCAAGGTGATGGTGATCGATGACAGCAACACCATACGCCGGAGCGCCGAGATATTCCTGCTCAAGGCAGGTTGCGAAGTAATCCTTGCCGAGGACGGTTTCGATGCCCTGGCCAAGATCAACGACCATCACCCGCAAGTCATCTTTGTCGACATCATGATGCCGCGTCTGGATGGTTACCAGACCTGCGCCTTGATCAAGAAGAACCCGCGCTTGCGCGATATCCCGGTCATCATGCTGTCCAGCAAGGATGGGTTGTTCGACCGCGCCCGCGGGCGGCTGGTCGGGTCCGATGAATATCTGACCAAACCGTTTACCAAAGATACGCTGCTCGAAGCGGTGCGCCGCCACCGGTCGCAAAGCGCCTGACAAATCGCCATTCGGGGAAGCAATGCCAATTAACAAAATCTTGATCGTGGATGATTCGCCGACCGAGCGGTTCTATCTGACCGATGTGTTGCGCAAGCAGGGCTACGAGGTGATTACCGCCGAAACCGGCGAACTGGGCGTGGCCGTGGCCAAGCTCGAAAAACCGGATCTGATCCTGATGGATGTGGTCATGCCCGGACTCAACGGGTTTCAGGCTACGCGGCAGTTGTCACGCGATGCGGAAACCTCGGCCATTCCGGTGATCATGTGCACCACCAAGGGCCAGGAAACCGATCGGGTCTGGGGCATGCGCCAGGGCGCCATCGATTATCTGGTCAAGCCGGTGAACGCCGCCGACCTGATTGCCAAAGTCAAGGCGATAGGTTGATGCAAGACCGGAAAAGCCTGCGCGAGTTTCAGACCCAGCTTGCGGAAAAGCTCAAGACGGCGCAGGGCGCCCGCGGTGTTGTGTCAAAACTGGGTTTTCTCGCCGGCGGACGGCATTGGCTGGTGGACCTCGATCAGGTCAATGAAGTGGTGACGGTATCCGGCCTGACCGAGGCGCCCTGGGTGCATGACTGGTTTGTCGGCGTCGCCAGCGTGCGCGGGGTGTTGTACGGCTGCACCGACCTGGCGGCGTTTCTTGGACTGGCGGAACCGATGCCGCCCGGCGAAACGCGATTGTTGCTGGTGCACCCGAAATTCGGCGTCAACGCCGCGTTGCGCATTGAGCAGGCCCTGGGCTTGCGCGCCCTGGCGGACCTCCGGCGGGAGCCGCAGGCGCTGGCCGGCGAAACCTGGGAAGTCGCGCGCTGGCGCGATGCCGACGAGCAGGCCTGGATTGAAATCAGCATGCGGAATCTGGTGGCGATGCCGACTTTTCTGGAGGCCGGGTTGTGATGATCAAGCGGATTGATGGTTTGGGTGCCCGGTATTTTGCGGCGGACAGCGGTGTTTACTTTGGAGGAAAGTCGCCATGGCGATAAGCAAGCCGAACGCAGTTTTCGGCAAGGTGTTCGGCCGATTGTCCGTGCAGGTCGGTCCTGGAATCAGCAGGTTCGCGCAGCGCTGGACTTCTCTCGATCCCGACCGAATTCCGCTGCTGAGTTCCATCAAGCCAACCCAGCGGCAGACCTTTTTGATGGTTCTGCTGGTGATCTGCTTGCTGCTGGCGGCCGGGCTGTTGTTCACCAACACGCTGAAGGTCGGCAATCGCGCCGAGTACATCGAGATTTCGACGCGCCTGCAAATGCTTTCGCAGCGTTACACCAAAACCGCGCAACAGGCCGTGCTGGGCAACAAGTTTGCGTTCGGGCAACTGGAAGACAGCCGCAAGGCCTTCGCCGAAGGTCTCAACGCCCTGATTGACGGCGGTGCCAATGTGCCTTCCTCGCCGGGTTACATGCAGGGCGAACTGGATCAACTGAAGAAGCGCTGGGAAGAATCCAGAAAGAACATCCAGTATCTGGTTGCCCAGCAAGGCATGCTGGTCGAGCTGGGGCAGGCACTGAGCGAAATCAATCAGCGCAACAACGAGTTGCTGGATCTCGCCGAACAGGTTGTCGCCCTGCTGCCGGCGGACTCCAGAAAACAGCTCGCCTTCGCCAACCAGCAAGCCTTGTGGACCCAGCGCATGGCCAAGAACGCCAATGCGCTGCTGGCTTCGGATGTCATCAATCCCGAGACGGCGTTCCAGCTCGGCCAGGATTTGACGACCTTTCGCGAAGTGTTGAATGGTTTGCTCAAGGGCAGCACCCAGCTGGGCGTTGTGGCGGTGGGCGATCCCGACGCGCGCGAGCGGCTGCTGGAGCTGGAGGAGGTCTTCACGCGCTTCGAGGCACAGACCAACCAGATTCTGAAAAGCATGCCGCAACTGGTCGAATCCAAGCGCGCGGCACGCGCGATCTTCGATGAGTCCGAGCAATTGCTGACGCTGACGCAAGGCATCACGCAACGCTATCAGGCCATGAGCAGCCGGATCTATCTGGTGTTGTCGTTCGGCTTCGGTCTGCTGGCGGTCGGCGCGTTGATGATGCTGGGCGTGATCAACGTGCGCGCGGCGCAAAACCGCGCCGAGGAAGCGGCGCAGGAAAACCAGCGCAACCAGGACGCCATTCTGCGTCTGCTGAATGAAATGGGCGATCTCGCCGAGGGCGATCTGACCGTACAGGCGACGGTTACCGAAGACATTACCGGCGCCATCGCCGATTCGGTGAATTTCGCAATCGAGGAGTTGCGCACGCTGGTGCAGGGCATCAACCGCGCCACCACGCAGGTGACGCAGACCGCTACATCTGCGCGCGCCAGTTCCGAACAGCTGCTGGCAGCGGCGGAACTGCAGGCCACTCAGATCGGCGAGACCACCGAGGCGGTCACCCAGATGTCGAGTTCCATCGTGCAGGTTTCGCAGAATGCCGCCGAGTCGGCGCGGGTTGCGAACCAGTCGCTCGATACCGCGAAACGAGGCGGCGATTCGGTGCGCGGCGCCATTTCCGGCATGAACGCCATCCGCGACCAGATCCAGGAAACCTCCAAACGCATCAAGCGGCTGGGCGAATCCTCGCAGGAGATCGGTGAAATCGTCGATCTGATTTCCGACATTACCGAGCAGACCAACATCCTCGCGCTCAACGCCGCGATTCAGGCGGCGGCAGCGGGCGATGCCGGTCGCGGCTTCAGCGTCGTGGCGGAAGAAGTTCAGCGTCTGGCGGAACGGTCGGCCAAGGCGACGCGACGCATCGGCGCCATCGTCAAGACCATTCAGAGCGACACCCAGGATGCGGTCAACGCCATGGAAGCATCGACTCAGGGTGTGGTCGAGGGAACCGTGCGTTCCGATGCGGCGGGCAGTTCGCTGGCGGAAATCGAGTCGGTTTCAGACCAGCTCGCCGGCCTGATCCAGAGCATTTCCGAAGCGACACAGGCGCAAGCCGAAACCGCCGAGCGGATTTCCGCCAACATGCGGCGAATTCTCGAAGCGTCCGGCCAGGCCTCCGCCGCCGCCCGTGGCAGTGCCGGTTCCATTGGCGAGTTGGCGGTGCTGTCGAATGAACTGAAAGTGTCGGTTTCCGGCTTCAAGCTTTGATCGCTGCTTCCGCCTTGAACTGGACCTACGAACCTGATCCATCAACCCAACCCATAACACGCAGGAACAGTCGATATGAGCGCTGAGACGGAGTTTGATCTGGGTTCGCTGACCTGGGTGAAAGGTGAGATCGATAACGCCCTGGAGGCCGCGCGGCTTGCGCTGGCCGGCTGGAATGGCGAGGACAGCAATCCGCTCAAGGCAGCGGCGGCGCATGTGCACCAGGTTTATGGCGCTCTGCAGATCGTCGATCTGCAAGGGGTGTCGCAGGTTGCCAACGAGACCGAACGGTTGCTGGCCGAGATGGTGAGTCGCGCCGATCTGCGCAATGCGGAGTCGAGCGAAATTGTCCTCCACGCGATTGCCGCGTTGAAGCGTTACCTTGATGAATTGATGGCTGGCGCACCGCATATCGAATTGCGCCTGGCGCCCACCTTGAACGCGCTGATCACCCGGCGTGGCGGCGATGCGCCGCAGCCGAGCGAATTGTTTTATCCCGATACCGGTGTGCGCGTGCCGCGCACGGTGGCGGAGATCCCGCTGGACGATGCCGCGCGCAATCGCGCGGTGCGCACCGCGCGCCTGCAATATCAGAAAGGTCTGTTGCAGTTTTTGCAGAACAAGGATGCCGCGACCGGCCTGATGCAGATGCATCAGGCCATCGGCATGGTCGAGAGACTGGCGCCGGGGCCGGCACAATATACCTTCTGGTGGACCGCCGCCGGGCTGATGGAGGCTTTGCGTCGCGGCGGCGTGCCGACCGATTTCTGGCTGAAGCGCCTGTGCGGCCGTATCGACTTGCAGATGCGCCGCCTGATGGATGGCTCTCGCCAACTGGCGGAGCGGCTGTTCCGCGATATGCTGTTCTATGTCGCCCAGGACAGTTCCCGTGAAGGCCGGAATGATGAAGCCAGGAACCTGTTCAATCTGGCGGCGTATTTCCCGGCCGAGGAAACCAGTCAGGACGCGCACGCTCGTTCTTTGCTGACTACGCTGCGGGAAAACCTGGGTGGCGCCAAGGATCACTGGATTCGTTACTGCGCCGGCCGCACGGAAAGCCTGCAACCGTTCCAGCAGGCCGCGCTGGCGGTGTTCGAGGCTGCAGCGCATCTGCCGAATACCAGCATGCAGAGCCTGACCCGCATCGTCCAGGAGGTGGCCAAACGATTGCCCGGCGAGGCCGATGCCACGCATAACGAGGCGCTGCAACTGGAAATGGCGACAGCGCTGCTGCTGGCGCAGAACGCCGCCGAGCATTACGCCGCGCTGGGCGAGGAGTTCGCCGCGCAATCGAATACCCAGGCCATGCGCTTGCAGGCCGCGATCGATCCGCATTTCGACACCTCGAAGATTCCGGTGGTGGAGATGCTCGACGAGATCTCGCGCACCGCCCAGGAAAAACTCGTGGTGGCGCAGGTCACCCAGGAAATCCAGGCCAACCTCAACCAGGTCGAGGAAGTGCTGGATCGTTTCTTCCGCGATGCCAGCGACCGCGCCGGCATGCCGATGTTGCCGAATCTGATGAAGCAGATTCTCGGCGCGCTGAATATCCTGCAACTCGATGTGGCCGCCGATCTGGTGCGCGAGGCGATCAAGCGCATCGAACATTTCACCGTGCCGGAAGCGCCGGGCGAAGCCCATTACATCACCCCGGAAAATCTCAACTGGGTGGCGGAAGCGCTGTCCACCCTCGGGGTGTATCTCGACGCCTTGCGTCATGGCCGGGATGACAGCCAGGCTTTGGCGGGGTTGCTGACGCAACCGGAAACCGTCGTGCAGCCGGAAGCGACCGTGGAAAGCCAGATTCGCGTCGATACCGACCGCATCAAGGATGCCGTGCAGCAGTGGGCGGAGCAGGGCGGCGATGCCGAGACACGCGAAGCGCTGAAGACCGAATTGGGACAACTGGCGCGCGATGCCGATCTGGTCGGCGATGCGACCTTGCGCGGCCAGGCGGACGCGGCGATGAAGGCGTTGTCCGGAGCCGAAGCCGCGCCACCGAGCGAACTGGTTGCCGCGGTGCAAAGCATCGGCGCCGCGCCGATCGAAGCGCCGCCACCCAGCGCCGAGGCGGTACGACTGGCAGCCGCGTCGGATGAAGATGTCGATCAGGAAATGCTCAGCACCTTCATCGAAGAAGCGCAGGATGTTCTCGGCAATATTGCCACCCAGGTCGCGCGACTCAACGTCAGCCCCTACGACAACGAAGCGTTCACCTCGGTGCGACGCAGTTTCCATACCCTCAAGGGCAGCGGCCGCATGGTCGGACTGAGCAATCTGGCGGAACCGGCCTGGGAAGTCGAGCAGACGCTCAACGTCTGGCTGCGCGACGAGAAGGTGCCCAGCTCGGAAATGCTCGATTTCCTCGACAGCGCCGCCAGCGCCTTCCAGGTCTGGGTGACGGAGCTGGAGGAACAGGGGCTGGCACGGGTCGAAGCCGCTGCGCTGATCGACGGGGCGCGCCGATTGCGTGGTGACAAAGCCACCGCGACGGAGACGCCACCCCCAAAATCTGAAGCCGGCGTCTCGGCCCAGTCTGGCCAAGCCGCCGGCGAAAACGAATCGGCCAGGCAGCCTTCCGCCGCCGAGCCGTCTGCCGAAGCCTCTTCAGTCGGAAGCAAACCGGCCAAACTGGCCAAACCGGCCAAACCGCCGGCGGACATCGTCATCGAAGGCCATCGCCTGCCGGCCGAGCTGTATGCCATCTTCACCGATGAAGCCAGCCAGCGCCTGTCCGAACTGGATGCCAGCCTGAACGATATGGCCGGCGGTCAGCGCCCGGCAGCCTGGGAAGCGTTCATTCGCGCCGCGCATACATTGGCGGGCATCTCGCGCACCACCGGTTTCATGCCGTTGGCAGAGGCCGCGCATGAAGTGGAACTCTGGGCCAGTCAATGGCCGGATAAAACCGTACCGTTGTCGCCGGCCGCGCTGGCCGGCGTGGCGGATGCGCTGGGTCCGTTGAACCAGGCGTTGACCGGCATCCTGTCTCGTCGCTTTCCGGCGTCGATGCCGCAAGTGGCTGCGGCGCTGGCGCGGACCATGCCGCTGGCGGAAGTGGAAATCGAGGCGGAACCGGTGGTCGAGGCGGAACCGGTAGCGGCGACCGAGCCGCTGCCAGAGGCCGAAACCGAAGCCGTGTCGCAACCCGAAACCGACATGCCGGCCATGCCGCCGGCCGTGCCGCTGTCGGAATTTGTTCCCGCCCCGGTTCAGCCGGCCCCGGCTCCTGTTCCTCCTCCGGTGACGGCGCATGACGAACTGGATGAGCAGCTGTTGCCGATTTTTCTTGAAGAGGCCGCCGAGCTCATGCCGCGCGTCGGCGGCGTGCTGCGCCAGTGGCGTGCCGCGCCGGAGGATGGCGCGGCGCGCGACGCGCTGAAGCGCGCCTTGCATACCCTGAAGGGGTCGGCGCGCATGGCGGGCGCCATGGTGCTGGGCGAATCGGTGCATGCGATGGAAACGCAGGTCATCGAAAGCGGCGACAAGGCCGCGACCGCCAGCTATCTGGATAGCCTGGAAACGGCTTATGACCATCTCGCCGATCTGATCGAACAACTCAAGCCCGGCCAGGAAGAAATCGAGGCCGAACCGGAGCCGGCGCGTGAGAGCGTGTCGGCGCAGGTCGTCGAAGCGGGCCAACCGGACCAGACCGGAGAGCAGCAGCCTGCCGCCACGCCGGTTCCAAAACCGATGCTGGTTCGGCCGGATGTCGAAATGCATGCGCGGCAGTCGCTGCGGCTGAAGTCCGACATCATGGATACCTTGCTCAACGAGGCGGGGGAAGTTTCCATCGCACGGGCGCGCATCGAGAACGTGCTGAATTCCTACAAGCAGACCGCGCAGGAACTGGCGGCCAACGTCGATCGCTTGCGTACGCATCTGCGCGAACTGGAGATCCAGGCCGAATCGCAAATGCATTCGCGCATGCAGCAAGTCGAGGAAAGCAAATTCGATCCGCTGGAATTCGACCGCTTCACGCGGCTGCAGGAACTGACCCGGCTGATGGCGGAAAGCGTCAACGACGTTTCCAGCGCCCAGGACAACCTGCTGGCCGGCCTCAACGAAGCCGACAGTGCGCTGCTGCTGCAATCGCGCATGACGCGCAATCTGCAACAGGAACTCATGCATATCCGCATGGTGCCGCTTGATACCCTGGCTGAACGCCTGTATCGCGTGGTTCGCCAGACCGCCAAGGAAACCGGTCGCAAGGCGCAACTCGAACTCGATGGCGGCCAGACCGAACTGGATCGCGCCGTGCTCGACAAGATCGCCGCGCCGCTGGAGCATCTGGTGCGCAATGCCGTGGCGCATGGCATCGAAGTGCCCGAAACGCGGACCCGCAACGGCAAGGCTGAATATGGCGAATTGCGCTTGTCGGCGCGCCAGGAAGGCAACGAAATCGTCATTACTTTGGCCGATGACGGCGCCGGCATCGATCTTGGCGCGGTGCGCCAGCAGGCCGAGAAGCGCGGCTGGGTGAAACCCGGCGAAGTCGTCGAAAACGAAGTGCTCGAACAGTTTCTGTTCCGTTCCGGTTTCTCTACCGCCAGGCAGGTCACCGAAATTTCCGGTCGCGGCGTCGGTCTGGATGTGGTGAAAAACGAGATCGCCGGCATCGGCGGTCGGGTCAGGCTGGACACCGAAGCCGGCAAGGGCACCCGTTTCACCATACGTCTGCCGTTGACGCTGGCCTTGACGCAAGTCGTGCTGGCCCGCGCCGGCGGCCAGACCTGGGCGTTGCCGGCCTCGCTGGTGACCCTGGTGCGCGAGTTCAAGGTCGATCAGATTCATGCCCTGCACGAAGCCGGCCAGATCGAACTCAACGGTGAAAGCTATCCGCTGCGTGTGCTGGCCGAAATGGTGGGCCGCAAAGCGCAGCCCGGCGAGGGGCGCTACCGAACCATATTGTTGTTGCGGGCCGGCGAACAACGCCTGGCAGTGCGGGTCGACTCACTGGACGGCAATTTCGAGGCGGTGGTCAAGAACATCGGCCCGCAACTGGCGCGGATCGCCGGCATCAGCGGCGCCACGGTGCTGGGTGATGGACGCGTGGCGTTGATCCTGAATCCGTTCCAGTTGGCCGAGCGCGCGCCCAGCGTCGAAGTCGTGCCCGAACCGGAAATCGTCGAACTGGCGCCGCTGGTGATGGTGGTGGACGATTCGTTGACGGTGCGCAAGATCACCACCCGCTTCCTGTTGCGCGAAGGTTATCGGGTGTGCGCCGCGCGTGACGGTGTCGAGGCGCTGGAAATGCTGGAAGACGAAATGCCGGCGGTGATGCTGCTGGATATCGAAATGCCGCGCATGGACGGTTTCGAAGTCGTGCGCCATGTGCGTTCCAACGCCGGCACCCGCGCCTTGCCGATCATCATGATCACCTCGCGCACCGCCGACAAGCACCGCAGTCACGCGCTGGAAGCCGGTGTCGACGGCTACATGGGCAAGCCCTATCAGGAATCCGAACTGCTGGCCGAAATTCAGCGTCTGGCGGGACAGATGGCGGAGGTTTGATCGACCGCCGCGTCATTCCCGCGAATGCGGGAATGACGGGTGTGGAAAAGCCGGCGGTTTTTTGCCGGCGTCATCCGCCGTATGCACCGCGCCATCAAAGCCGGAAAGCATCGCCAGCATTTCTGTAACCTGTTTGTGCAGAATCAATAACAAAACACATCAAGACCATTACTCCAAAAACAGGAATTATTTGTCATGCAACAAACGCTGGACTGGTTTCAAATCTTTTGGCTCGCGATCATTCAGGGCGTTACCGAATTTCTGCCGATTTCGAGTTCCGGGCATCTGATCCTGATGCCGCAACTGTTCGGCTGGCCGGATCAGGGGCTGGCTTTCGATGTTGCCGTGCATGTCGGCACGCTGCTGTCGGTGGTGATCTATTTTCGCCAGGATCTCGTGCTGATGAGCCGTGATTGGCTGGCGTCCATTGTGCAACGCAGGCCCACCAGCAATAGCCGGCTGGCCTGGGGCGTTATTTTCGCGACCTTGCCGGCGGTGTTCTTCGGTTTCCTGATCAACAACGGCATTGAGGAATCGCTGCGCAATCCGCTGATCATCGCCGCCACCACCATCATCTTCGGCGCGCTGCTGTGGTGGTCTGATGTCAAAGGCACGAATGAGCGCGATGAGCACACCCTGAGCTACAAGGATGTGGCGATCATCGGGTTCGCCCAGGCGATCGCCCTGATACCCGGAACCTCGCGTTCGGGCATCACCATCACCGCCGCCCTGATGCTCGGCTTGACCCGTCAAGCTGCCGCGCGCCTGTCGTTTCTGCTGTCCATTCCGCTGATCTTTGGCGCTGGTTTGTTGAAGCTGAAAGATCTGGTCGAGTCTGCCGACCCGGTGTACTGGGACATCCTGATCGGCGGCGCGGTGCTGTCCTTCATCAGCGCCTATCTGGTGATTGCGCTGTTCCTGAAGTGGATCAACACCATCGGCATGGCGCCGTTCGCCTGGTATCGATTCGCGCTCGGCCTGTTGCTGCTGTATCTGTTTTGGTAGCCCTTAACAGGGTGTTGAAAAACACTCCGTCACCCCGGCGGATGCCGGGGTCCAGTGCAGTGAGCTCAATAAAATCAACAGCTTCTGGACCCCGGCCTACGCCGGGGTGACGGTTTATCAGAGAATTTCACGTTTTTCGACACCCTGTTAACGGAGCGGCGGGGGTGCGTGCCTACCAAAACGCTGCAACGTCCCTGCAAATAACCGGGTAAGGTCCGGTGCATCCCAACGCGGCTGTTAGAATCGCGTGCCTCAAAAAAACCAATTAACAGGAAAGCACTGCTGTGGATATCGAATTACTGTTCAAGGCCTTCATCCTTGGCATCATTGAGGGCCTGACCGAATTTCTTCCGGTTTCCAGTACCGGCCATCTGATCATCGCCGGAAGTTTGCTCGGCTATACCGACGAACAAAGCAAGGTCTTCAAGATCGTCATCCAACTGGCCGCCATACTGGCCATCTGCTGGGACTATCGCGAGCGCCTGATCCGTGTTGCATCCGGATTGAACCGGGATCCCGATGCGCGACGCTTCAGCGGTCACATCATCCTGGCCTTTCTGCCTGCCGCCGTTCTGGGCGTGATGTTCCATGGCACCATCAAGTTCTATCTGTTCAACCCGATCACTGTGGCGGGTGCGTTGATTGCCGGCGGACTGGTGATCCTGTACCTGGAAAAGCGCGCGTATCACCCGCATATCCACGAAGTGGACCAGATGTCCTGGCAAGTGTCCCTGAAGGTCGGATTCGCACAAGCGATAGCGATGTTTCCCGGTGTTTCACGCTCCGGCGCAACCATCATGGGGGGGCTGTTTTTTGGCCTCAGCCGCAAGACCGCCGCCGAGTTTTCCTTCTTTCTCGCCATTCCAACCATGCTGGCGGCAACCGTTTACGACGTTTACCGCAACTGGGATTTGCTGCGTATTGAAGACCTGCCGGTGTTCGCCGTCGGTTTCGTCGCCTCGTTCTTCTCCGCAATGCTCGCTGTGCGCGCTTTCATCCACTATGTCTCCAACCACAGCTTTGTGCCGTTCGCCTGGTATCGCATCGTGTTTGGCACCATTGTGCTGGCCACCGCGTATTTCGGCTGGATCGACTGGTCCGATGCCTGATCCATCTACAGCCTAGTGCGGGCCTGGTGCCACCCATCCAGGCGCTGATTCCCCCGGTAGTCCCGGCCGACCGCGCTGTCATCCGCGGAGCGGCGGCAATCCGGTTTTTTCCCTCAACATGACCTGTCTCCCATGTGGTTCAAAAACCTTTCCGTCTATCGTCTCCCCGTCAATTTCCCCATCGATCTCGTCAAGCTTGAAGACAGCCTGGCGCGCAATGCCTTGCAGCCCTGCGGCAATCAGGACAAGGAAAGTCAGGGCTGGGTCTCGCCGCGCGGCGACGACCGCCTGCTGCATGTGCTGAACCAGCAGATGCTGATCGCGCTGGGCGTGGAACAAAAACTCCTGCCCGGCAGCATCGTCACCCAGTTCGCCAAGGACCGCGCGGCGGAACTCGAAGAACAACAAGGCTACAAGCTCGGCCGCAAGCAGTTGCGTGAACTGAAGGAACAGATCACCGAAGAACTGTTGCCGCGCGCCTTCGTGCGCCGCCGTGTGACCTGGGCCTGGATCGACCCGGTCAACGGCTGGCTGGTGATCGACGCCGCAACGCCGCTGAAAGCCGAAGAACTGCTGGAACGCTTGAACAAAACCCTGGACGACCTGCCGGCACGCATCCTGCACACCGAACAATCCCCCGCCGCCGCGATGACCGAATGGCTGCTGGCCGGCGAAGCCCCGCCCGGCTTCACCATAGACCGCGACCTGGAACTGTGCGCCGCCGACGACGGCAAGGCTACTGTGCGCTATGTGCGGCACGCGCTGGAAGGCGAGGAAATCCAGCAACACATCGCCGCCGGCAAGACCGCCACCAAACTCGGTCTGACCTGGAACGACCGGATCTCCTTCGTGCTGGGCGATCAACTGCAGATCAAACGCCTGGCGTTCCTCGACATCCTCAAGGAAAACCTCGACCAGGGAGACAACGCCGATGAGCAATTCGATATCGACTTCACCCTGATGACCGGCGAAGTGGCCAAACTGCTGGTGGATGTGGTTGAGGCGCTGGGCGGGGAGAAGGCCAAGGCGGTGTGATCAGCGGGTTCGGCGAGCTTTATCGGGTTCTCACCGGCAAGGCCAAGGGTGATGCAAAGGAAGTGCGTGAAGTTATTCTGGGCTGGGCGGACAGCTTCGTGGTTGCCGATTTATCATGGGCCGCATTTCAATCGGCGCTGGGGGGAACGCTCGCAACATACTTGACAATTGACCGTACGCAACAGCCCCATCTTTCCCTCGCATGCGGGAATCCAGTGGCATAGTTCATTCAGTCCACGGACGTTTAGGAAGGAAATGTCATCATGCGCACCATAGGCCACCGCAAGGAACACCCGATAACGTTCTCGGCGTCTGCCGCGTTGCTGGCCGAAGGTGCGCGGTTCAATGACGAAATCCACCGTCTCCCCACCGGTAACACGACCCATATTCCCAAGGGGCTATACCGCTTCAAAACCTTTGAAGAGGCCAACCGGCACCAACAGGATTGCTTGGTTGCGGGCATGGCAAAAATCGCCTTGGAACGCATGTAATGGACGAATACAGCCGACCGGCCACCCTCGAAGATCTCAAGGCACTGATCGCGTCTCTGAATGAACAGGGCGCTGATTACCTGCTGATCGGCGGGTATGCCCTGTTCGCGCATGGCTACCACCGAGCGACTACGGACATTGATGTTTTGGTGCCGGCGACCCAGGAGGCCGGGATCAAGATTCGCGCTGCCTTGATGGTGCTGCCAGATCAAGCGGCCAAGGACATTGACCCGGCGTGGTTCGATGAAGGCGAGAACATCCGAGTGGCGGACGCCTTCGTCGTTGACATCATGCTTAATGCCTGCGGCGAGACGTATGAGACATTGATGCAGTACGCCGAAACGGTCGATCTTGACGGTGTGCCCGTTCGCACGATCAACCTCGAAGGCCTGCTATTGACCAAGCAGACCATGCGGGAAAAAGATGTGTCCGACAGAATCATTCTGGAACGCGCCCTGGAAACGCTCAAAGGAACGCGTGAGCTCGGTAGGATGGGTTGAGCGATAGCGAAACCCATCGGGCGGTGGTACCGGATGGAATGATGGGTTTCGCTATCGCTCAACCCATCCGCAGGCTCTCTTGATCACAAAAAGAGAATGTGACTCAAAAAAACTTTGTCCAGCATCGTCAAACGTACCATCTGCGTCAACCATGTGACGAAAATTGTCAGTTTCAGTTTGCGGCAGGCATCATGCCGGGTGGTGCTATCGGGGAAAGTTGAACCCACCGCTGCACCATCAATGTTGGGGAAGCTGGCGCTCAACAAGGTGAGGCAGCCGATTAAAGATTTCTTCGGAGGTGTCGATAATGACCCTGACGGATGCATGTGCAATAGTTGGCACGCAATTCGCTCAATGACTTACGTCGCCCGCTTGGGTGCAGACCAACCCTCAAAGGAGCAAGAACATGATGATGAAACAGATGCAAGTGCGTTCCGGCCAGTCCGGTTTTACCCTGATCGAACTGCTGATTGTCGTGGCGATTATCGGTATCCTGGCTGCGATCGCGGTACCGCAGTATCAGACCTATACCAAGAAGGCGAAATTCACCGAAGTCATCAATTCGGTCGCTTCACTCAAGACCGCGGTTGAAGGCTGTTTGGTTTCCGGAAATGTTGTAGCCGATTGCGAAGCTGGTGAAAACGGCGTGCCGCAGAATTCGTTTAGCGCATTTGGCCATGTGGCTAACCTCGCCGTTGGCAACAATGCGGTTATCACAGCGACGGGTAGTTCCTCGGTGGATGATGCTACATTCACGCTGACCCCGACCAAAACCGCTTCAGGCGCTGTGACCTGGGCTAAAGGCGGTACCTGTCTGACGACCGGATTGTGCAACTAAGTATCTGCTTGTAGAACCGCTTGATCGGGTTTTTCGGAATATAGTGAACCTGATCAAGCCATCTACCCGTTTTCAAGCCGGCTAAAGCCGGCTTTTTCATGTCCAGATTGTTTCTCCCTACACTCCTCATCGCCATTGTTGCCAGTCTGCTTGGGCCGTTCTCCCTTTTTCCGGTCGTTATCCTTCTGCTCGGGGTGACTCTGCTTTCGACGGGCGCCTCAGGCTGGCGGCCAAAGCGGGGGATCGATGTCATGCTGCTGGGTTGGCTGATCTGGCTACCGCTGACTCTGTTCTGGAGCATGTCCATCGGCCAGGCATTGCAATGGGTTGGCATCCTGTCGCTTCTGCCGTTGGCCTATCTTGCCTGGCGTCTGGTTTCTGCCTATTCCTGGGCGCAACTTGCTTTGCAAGCAATCCTTTGGATATTGTTGTTGCTATTGATGTTTTGGGGATTGATACAAGGTCCGGATACCAATTCGGCCAAGCCGCAAGGGCCATTCAATGATCCGAACACCTACGCCGGTATCCTGATTTTATTGGCAATGCCTCTGCTGGCCCATTACCTGGCAAGCAATCTTGCAACGTTGCCGAGGTGGAATCGCACACTGCAATTGACGCTGTTGGGCGGCGCGGCATTGGTGTTTTTTCTGGTGGCGTCGCGCGGCGCGACGCTGTCTATGCTGCTAACGTTGCCTGTGTTGCTGTGGGTGGCACGATCGCAAGCCGATTTCATCCGAAAATTATTGCTGCTGCTGACGGTTGCGGTCACGTCGTACGGGTTTGCACTCTGGTCGACTGCGGGCTTCGGTAATGTCGTTCAGCGCCTAGCGAATACCTTGCATTCCGGTGATTCTTCGCGCCTCATGCTGTTCCGCTCCGCGCTGGACATGATTGCTGACCATCCCTGGTTGGGTAACGGTTTGGGCAGTTTTCGGCTGCTTTACCCCAGTTACCGTCTGCCTGAGGAAGCTGGAACGGGCGGTGGATGGGTGCATAACGATTATCTGCAACTCTGGCTGGAAGGCGGATTGCCCATGCTGGTTCTTCTTCTGGCGCTGGTCGGCTGGGTGGCCTGGGCAATGTGGCGGAATGCGCGCGCCGTGAAGGTCGATAACGATGCGCTCGTGCGCTTCGGCTATCTGTCCGGGATGATGGCCGTGTTCATTCAGGCGAACGTGAATTTCATGTTCTATTTCGCTTTCATCAGTCTGTTTCTTGGCCTGTATCTCGGTCGTGCCAGCCGGCTGCAGGTTGGCGCTGCTGCAGTACAACCCATGCCGCGCGCCTGGCGCATGGCGGTAGTTGGCTATGGCGCCATCCTGGCGTATCTGTTCGCCGGCCATGTCGCGGTGGTTTCCTTACTGAACCCGATGTCCTATGCCACGCGTGCACTTGCTCAAGTACTGCCCGCGACTTCGCGGTATGAAGTTGCCCATTGGCTCTCGGTACTGGTGCCATTCCAGCCTGTCCCTTCCCAGGTCAAGGGACAGGAGCTGGTCAAAATGCTGGATGTGATGACGGGCGCCCCAGCCGTGCAGGCGGATATGTTGCAGGAGGCGATCGGGAGTATGACGACCAGCCAGCGGCTTGCGCCCTGCTATGTCCCTTACGGAATCGAGATGCTGGATATGCTGGTTCGGTTCGGTCAAGGAGCGGCGGATATCGACAGGGCGAAACAACAGGTTGCGATCAATCTGGCCTGCAATCCCCGTCATGGAACGACTTACTATTACGCAGGTTTGTTGCACGAGAAAGCGGGCGATAAACAGGCTGCCCTGCGAGTCTGGCAGGCGGGATTGCCGCAGATGGTGTTTTTCGCGGATCGGTTGTTGCTGTCCACGGTCATACTGTCCCGCACCACACCTGGTCAGGCGAAAGCGCTTGGGGAATTGGCCGGACAGATGGTCGATATCGCCCACCATATGGAAACCCATCCAAATACCCAAATGGATGGCCAGTTCTGGTTGCAGGCGCAATATCAGCTGATTGCGGCGAATGAAGCCGAATATCTGAAGCTCGTTGCGCAATTTGGCAAGTAGCCATTTCGAGCCATGACCAATCTGGGCAAGGACACCTTTGCGTACGCGCTATCGATGGCGGTCGACCGGCTGGTCGGTTTCCTGCTGTTGCCGGTGTTGACCCGCTTGATCAGCCCGCAGGATTTCGGATTGTGGACACAGAGCGTGGTGGTGACCAGCATGATGATCCCGATCGTTCTGATGGGCTTCCAGACTGCATTGGTACATTTTTTCAGTGCAACGCCGGAGCAGGATCCGGTGCGTCGATCACTGACGGCAGCAATGCTTTCCGCCATCCTTCTGGCGTTGAGTTTGTTTGGCGTGGTTGCCGCATGCTGGCCGCATGCCGTGGCCGGGCTCGTATTCGGTGTCGAAAACGCTGCCGCTTTGGTCTTGCCATTGTTTTTTCTGGTGGCGACCGAGGCCGGACATGAGTTCGCGGTTGGCCATATGCGTGCAAGTGGTCGCATTCAGCGTCTTGCGATCTATCTGTCGATCAAAAGTGTCCTGCGTCTGTTGGTGCCTGTCGCTGCGTTGGCGGTGTTTCACTTCACACTCGACGAAGTATTGATGGCTTTGGCAGGGGCACAGGCGATTCTGCTTGCGCTGATTGTCTGGCGGGAAATGTCTCCATCAATCTATCTGCGAACCGGCTTTGATCAAGGCAAATCGCGTTGGGCGGAAGTGTCACGTTATTCCCTGCCGCTGGTTGTACTGGCCATGTTGACCATGGCGCACAATTTTGCGGACCGCTTTTTTCTGGCGCATCTTTTGGGCCTGGAATCCGTGGCTGTCTATGCCGCAGTTTCCTCTGTTGTGGCGATGGCGGCTGTTTTTTACACAGTGCAGGGTTTTGCCCTGTTTCCGGCATTGGCCAGGCTATTCGCCGAGGATCAGCGTGAAGAGGCCGGGAGAATCACCTCGCGCGCCTTATATTTCTTTATCTATTGTGCCTGGCCGTTGATCATGCTGCTGACAGTGCTTTCGCCCAACCTGTTGCCAATGTTGACCACGCACGAATATCACGCCAGCCCGTTTGTATTCCTGCTGCTGGGCGGCGCGGTGATGGGCTTCGGCATCTATCAGATTCAGCTTTATCTAGTGTTGCTGTCGGGGCGCGGTTTGAACGGATTGATCATGATGACCGCAGCAGTGTTCGTGAACAGTCTGCTCAATGTCATGTTGATTCCATTTGTAGGTCTTGCCGGTGCAGCGGGGGCTGCCTGTTTGTCAAATCTGTTCCTGGCGATACTCGCTGGTCGTATCGCCCGGCAAGGCGTGAATTTCACGTTTCCCTGGCGCAACACGCTCGTTATCACCGCGCGCGGCGCGCTCGTCGCGTTCATTATCATGGTGGCCGGTTTCGTGTTTGACCTGTCCAGCCCGCCTGTGATGCTGGCGGCGCTGTTTGCCGGCGCCATGGTCTATGTGCTGCCGGATATGTTTCGTCCAGGTTCTCCGCCACGCTTATTGCTCGGGATGTCATGAAGCTCTGTTTTCTCGCCGCCGCCGACAACATCCACAGTTACCGGTGGATTCATTACTTCGCCAGCCACGGCCATGAAGTGGCGTGGATATCCCTGGTCCCCGGGACCTTCGAGCGGATTCACGGCGTTCATTACCACGAACTCGGCAACAGCCATGACCCCTTGGCGGTATTGCGGGCCGTTCCGGGTATTCGCGGCGTGTTGCGGGCGTTCCGTCCCGATGTTTTGCATGTGCATTCGGTCGGTTCCTACGGCGTGGCCGGCCTGATGTCGGGCTATTCGCCGCTGGTCGCCACGCCCTGGGGGTCGGATGTCATCTACGGCAAGCACTCGCCGATCAAACGCTGGTTCATCCGCCGTGTGTTGCAACGGGCGACTCTGATCACCTGCGACGCCGAGCATATGCGCGACGAAATCGCCGCGCTCGGGGTGGATGCCGGCAAGGCCAGGATCATCAATTTCGGCATCGACACTGGTCGCTTCTGCCCGCGTGGGCCCAGTCCCGCCATCCGCGCGAAGCTGGATCTGGGCGAGTCGCCCACGGTGATCAGCCTGCGCAATTTCGATCCGGTCTACGACATCCCCAGCCTTTTGCGCGCCATACCGCTGGTTCTCGCGCAACGGCCTGATGCCCGTTTCGTGATCGTCGGGCGCGGCCCATTGGAAGCAGAGCTAAAGGCCTTGGCCCAATCCCTGGGAATCATGCATCAGGTGCGCTTCGTCGGCTTCGTGCCCAACGTGGAACTGCCCGACTACCTATGCGCGATGGATGTCTATGTTTCCACTTCTCTCTCCGACGCCGGAATCGCCGCCAGCACCGCCGAAGCAATGGCTTGCGGTCTGCCGGTGGTCATAACGGATTCCGGAGAAAACGGGTGTTGGATCGAGTCGGGTGGCAACGGTTATCTGGTTCCGGTTTCCGACCCCGAGGTGCTGGCGGAAAGGTTGCTGCGACTTATCGCCGATCCCGACTTGCGCGGCAGGCTGGGCGCGGCGGGACGCGCCACCATCCAGGAGCGCAACGATTACCAGGTGGAAATGGCGAAGATGGAAGCGCTCTATCGGCAGGTTAACGGAGCGCCGTCGTGAAAAGCCTGAAAATCCTGGGGCGCAGGATTCAGGAATGTCTGGAACGCGGACCGATGGGCACACGTTTGCAGGAATGGGCCTGGCGTAGCAGGCACCTTTATAGGCGCGGCTGGGCCCGGGGCTACCTGGAAACCATCGACCACCCGCATCGCGCCCAGATCGTCGAGGCTGTGGTTGCCTTTCAACCGGACAGCGTACTGGAGATCGGCTGCGCCAGTGGCGCGAACCTGGCCTGCTTACGCCAGCGATTACCCAATGTCCAGTTACATGGGCTGGACATCAATTCCGACGCAATTCGCATCGGACGTGCTTACTTTGCTGGTGACCGTACGGTCGCCATGTCTGTCGGCCACGCCGACCGGTTGGCTGCATACGCAGACCATAGCCAGGACGTGGTCCTTAGCGATGCCGTACTGATGTTCGTGGCGCCTGACCGCATCCATCAGGTACTGGCCGAGATGATCCGCGTGGCCCGCAAGGGCCTGGTGCTCAACGAATATCACGCCGCGGGCGAAGATCGGGGGCATTTCGATGGCGGCCGCTGGGTTTATGACCTGAGCGGCATCCTGCGCCAGCTCGTACCCGGTGGCGCCCATATTGACACCCGGGTGAGCGCCTTCACCGGTGGATTGTGGGATCGGTACGGCACCTTGATCACGGTGCGCTGGTGAAACACCTGCTGGTCATCGCCAACCTGCATCACGCCTCACCGCGCATTCCCGGGCTGGTTTCCGCCTTGCCCGAACACGGATGGGATGCCGTGATCATCACCACACCCCTGGAAGCCAATGCCCAGGAAGTTCTGGGTTTCCCCGAGGGTTTCCTGGATAAGGTCAGTGTGATCCAAGCCCCCTACCGGGGTGACATATTCTGGGCATGGCGTGGCTTGTTCCGAATGTTGGGCTTCGACATGAAGGAAAGCCTCACCGAGCAGATAAAGGATCGCGCCGGCGTGCGAGACAAACGCTCGTTTGTGGACGAATTGATGCGCACCTACCAAACCCTGTTCGCCTATCCGGATACGGAGCGCACCTGGCGGAGATCCGGATTACGCGTGGCCAGGCAAGCCGTAAAATCACAATCCTTCGACGCCATACTGAGCAGTTCGCCTTTTCCAACCAGCCACCGGATAGCCAGTCGCCTGCAGCGAGAGACCGGATTGCCCTGGATTGCCGATTTTCGCGATACCTGGACGGACAATCCGTTATATGACTTTCCGGTCATTCGAAAAAAACTTGAACGCCGCCTCGAAATACGAACGCTGGAGTCAGCCGACGTACTGGTCACGGTTTCCGATGCCTATGCCGATCAGCTGAGGCGGACTCACGGCCGTGAGGTGGTCGTGATTCCCAATGGCTTCACGTTCCAGCCCGTCGCCAATTGCGCAAATCCTTTGAGTGAACGTTTCCGCATCACCTACACCGGGACGATCTATACGGAGAAGCAAGACCCGGAAAAATTCCTCCTGGCCCTCGCGCAATTGATCGCCGAGGGTACGATCTATCCACGCGAAGTCGAGGTCCATTTCTTCGGACGCAGGGACAACTGGCTGAATTCGCGCATTGCAGCGCATGGCCTGGAACACGTGGTGATCCAGCGGGGTAGTGTGCCGCGCCGGGATGCGGTCGCCGAGCAGCGCAATGCCCAGTTGCTGCTGTTCCTGAATTGGGAAGATCGAGAAAACAAGGGCCTGTCGCATCTCAAACTATACGAATATCTGGCAGCTGGGCGGCCGATATTGGCTACAGGGGGGTATGAGGACGATATGTCACGGGATATTCTCGCCCACACCGGCACGGGCTATTTCGCTCCCACCGTCGCAGACATCAAGCAAGCCCTGTCGACGGCCTATCGGCAATTCAAGGATGCTGGCTGCGTCCACTATATGGGTCGGGTGGATGCCATCAGCGCATACAGCTACGCGGGGCGTGCCCGTTTGCTGGCCTTATGCCTGGATCAGAGCATTGGTAAACAAGTCCACAAGAAATGCTGATATTCGAGGCTGTTGAAGACGGGTTAATGGGATATGGGGAGATTTACGACATGAGTGGCAAAACCTTTTACGACCAGAATAATCCTGATGAAGCGATGCGGATTTATCTTGAACAACGCGGTGAGTTGTACGAAACAACTAAAGAAACCGTCATCAGGGAAGTTTTGTTGGATATGAATCATAACCCTGGCGGTCTGGCGGGCAAGGTCGTGCTTGAGATAGGTTCTGCCGGGGGTATATTCACATCGTGGTTTCTTGATCAGGGTTCACGGCTAACCTGTGTTGATATTTGTGAGCCGATCATGGCAAAGAGTCGCGAGCTTTATGGAGAGGCGACGTTTGTGATTGGAGATGCGACTCGGGTCGAGATACAGAGCGGAGAAAACTCGTTTGACCTCATCTTCGTAAAAGATGTAATTGAACATATAAAGGAAGATGATGTTTTTCTGAACAATATGTTTCGTTATCTGAAACCGGGCGGATCGATTTTAATCGTCACGCAGAATTCACGCTGTTTGAATTATCTTGTGCAAGGTGGCTATCATTATCTCCGTGGAAACTGGCCATGGTTTGGCTGGGATCATACGCACGTACGGTTTTATAACGCCCAACTTCTACAGTCGAAACTGACGGCTTCAGGGTTTCAAGTGCGCAGCTGGTTCGGCAGTTATTACTTTCCGTATCGGTTATTGCGTGACCGATTGGGTTCATGGTTTGAGGCAAGGCTGTTCTGTCTGCCAGAGATCTTGCATATAAACCGAAAATGGCCTTTCAACAAACTAGGATGGAGCATTGGTGTGCATGCAATCAAGCCGTCTACTGATGGTGCTTGTCGATAGTGGGCAGCCTCGATAGCCACAGCCAACTCCCCTTGACCAAGAGCGATTGCCTGAAGCAGCCCATCCTCTTGGATCGGTTTCGTTCACTACCAGTCAGGCATCGCATTTTGCGATTTTTCGTGGCTGATATTCTCGAATTTGTCGGTTTTTCGAGAATATTGCGTATTTGCTTGGCACCCTGTCATCAAACGCAAAATCTGGCGCGCGCCCAACATCTGCTGGCATGTTGGAGACTGCACAGTTCGAACAAGAAAGCCGTCGCAGGACTTTACGTGCAGGGAATCACCGTCGAGAAATTCGACAAACTGCTTTATGTTGATTGCTGGGTATTGGTTAAGCCGGTCCCATGAACATCTGGCTGGTCACCGTCGGCGAACCCCTGCCTACCGATCCCGGTGGCAGCCGCCTGCTGCGTACCGGCCTGCTGGCGGGCCAACTAACGGCGCGCGGACACAAGGTGCTGTGGTGGAATTCCACCTTCGATCATGTCCGCAAACAGCACCGTGCCGCAGCCGATGCCGACCTGACTCTTGAAAACGGTGCGCGAGTACGTCTGCTGCATGGTTGCGGCTATCGGCGCAATGTCTCGCCGCGCCGCATCCTCGACCACGTGTTGGTGGCGCGTCGCTTTACGCGCCAAGCCCCGGACCTGCCCCAACCCGATGTGATGCTCTGTTCCCTGCCCACCCTTGAACTGGCGGCTGCGGCCACTCGCCATGGCCGGGCGCAGGGCGTGCCGGTGGCCCTGGATATTCGTGACCTGTGGCCTGACTACCTCGCCGAAATGATTCCGTCCTGGGCGCGCTTTCTGGCCAGGCCCGCGCTGGCGCCGATGGTGCGGCAGGCCGATGCGGCCTGCCGCAATGCCGATGCGCTGACCGGCAATGCACGGGCTTTCGTGGATTGGGGCTTGCGCCGTGCCGGGCGCGGGGCGGGCGAGTTGGATCGGTCCTTCCCCCATGCGTACCCCGTCCAGCCCCTTGATTCCGCCCGTATTTGGCGGGCGACCGAGTTCTGGCGTGGGCAGGGGGTGGCGAATGACGGCGTGTTTACCGTCTGCTTCTTCGGCGTGTTCTCGCGCAAGAGTGATATGACGGGAGTCGTCGATGCGGCCGCCAGGCTGGAACGGGCCGGCATGCCGATGCGCTTCGTGTTGTGCGGCACGGGTGAGGAGGAAGCCGCATTGCGGCGCCACGCCGCCGGCTTGCGCAGTGTGATATTTCCTGGTTGGGTCGGCGAGGCAGAAATCCGGGTGCTGATGGGCTTGTCCCATGCCGGCCTGGCGCCCTATCGCAACCGTGCCGGTTTCATCGGCAACTTGCCCAACAAACCCATCGAGTATCTGGCCGGTGGTTTGCCCGTGGTCACAAGCCTGGCCGGGGGCGAAGCGGATTTTTTGCGCCGGGAGGGGTGCGTCGCCCACTATCCCGAAGGCGATTCTGAGGCTCTGGCCGCTGTGTTGGGGGAACTCGTCCGGCGGCCCGAGGAACGGTCGCGCATGGCCGACGCCGCGCGCCGCGTCTTCACCGGGAATTACTCGGCGGATGTCGTCTATGAAGCCATGGCCGATTGGCTTGAAGCTGTGGCGAAGCGGGGAAAGGTGGCCCGCCCATGAACCGGGATTTCACAAACGTCACGGAACTGGCCGGCGACGAGGTATCGCAAGAGCAGGTGGAGCGCCTGACCCATCGCTACCTCTGGGCGGGGGCCTACTGTGACGGCCGAGATGTGCTGGAGGTGGCCTGCGGTTCCGGCCAGGGGCTGGGGCATCTGGCGGCGCGGGCGCGCTGCCTCTGGGCGGGTGACCTGACTTCCCGCCTTGTCCGGGACGCGCACCAGCATTATGGCGATCGTGTCGCCCTGCTGGAACTGGACGCCCAGCGCCTGCCCTTTCCGGATTCCAGCCTGGATGTGGTGATCCTGTTCGAGGCGATCTATTACCTGCCTTCTGCCGCCATATTCGTTGCGGAATGCAGGCGCGTGCTTCGGCCCGGTGGCCAGGTGCTGGTCGCCAGCGCAAATCCCGGTCTTTGGGATTTCAATCCCAGCCCCCAAAGCGTGAGCTATTACGGCGTTACGGAACTGGGCCGATTGTTCGGGGAAGCCGGATTTACCTGCCGGTTTTTTGGTCATCTGCCGGTGGATGCAGTGTCCTTCCGCCAACGCCTGTTTCGCCCAATCAAGAAGGCGGCGGCGGCGCTGGGGCTGATACCAAAAACCATGGCGGGCAAGAAATTGCTCAAGCGGCTGGTGTTCGGTGGCCTCGTTCCCATGCCGGCGGAGATCGGCCCGGAAACCACGGCTTATGCTCCGCCCATTCCCTTGCCGTCGGAGCTTCCCGACCGGCGGTTCAAAGTAATATACGCAGCCGCCGCCAAGACAGAATAAGCCCATACAAGAGGTGTCCATGCCTGAACCACGCGTTATCCCCTTTTTCAACTACCCGGCCCTGTTCGCGGAAAAGGCCGAGGAACTCACTGCCGTCATGCTGGATGTCTGCCGGCGCGGTGCCTACATCATGCAGAAGGACCTGACGGAATTCGAGCGGCACCTGGCCGAATTCATGGGGGTGAAGCATGCTTTCGGTGTGGCCAACGGCACCGACGCCATCTGGCTGGGATTGAAGGCAGCGGGCATCGGGCCGGGTGACGAGGTGATCCTGCCCTCTCACACCTACATCGCCACGGCTGCGGCGGTGCATTTCGTTGGCGCCACGCCGGTGCTGGCCGATATCGGACCGGACCACATGCTGGACCCGACTTCGGCGGAATCCCTGATCTCCCCCGCCACCCGCGCCATCATGCCGGTCCAGGTCAACGGGCGGACCTGCGACATGGCGGCCTTGCAAGCCATCGCCGAGCGCCATGGCCTCATGATCGTGGAAGACGCGGCCCAGGGTCTGGGCTCCAAATTCATGGGCCGATCGGCGGGCAGTTTCGGCCGCTTCGGCACCATCAGTTTCTACCCGGCCAAGCTGCTGGGTTGCTTCGGTGACGGCGGCGCTGTGGTGACCGATGACGACGACATCGCGGCCCAGATCGCTTTGTTGCGGGACCATGGCCGCGACCCGGAAACCGGCCGGGTGGTGGCCTGGGGCTTCAATTCCCGGCTGGACAATCTCCAGGCCGCTATCCTGGACAGCAAGCTCAAGGATTTTCCCGAAGATATCCTGCGTCGCCGCGCCATCGCCGCCCGCTATCAGGCCCGCCTGGGTGATTTGGCCGAATTGGTGTTGCCGCCGGCGCCGGATGCGGACTCGCGCCATTACGACGTGTACCAGAACTACGAACTGGAAGCGGAGCGCCGCGACGAACTGCGCGTCTTCCTGGAACAGCGGGGCGTGCGCACCATCATGCAATGGGCGGGAACGCCGGTTCACCAGTTCCGGGAGCTGGGATTGGGTGAGTTCTCCCTTCCCGCAACCGACCGCTTTTTCCAACGCTGCCTGATGCTGCCGATGAACACCACGCTGAGCGACGACGACGCAGACTATATCTGCGCCCAGATCCGGTCCTTCTACGGCCATATGGATAAAACTGCGGCATGAACCCGGCTGAGCGCGCAACGGATCTGGGCGACCTAACCGATCCCGGCAAGTTCACCGCCCCCCTCGCCATTGGCGGCGCGTCCCCGGCGCTTCTGCTGGAGCAGTTGCGCATGATGCTGCGCATCCGCCGGGTGGAGGAAAAGATCGGCGACATGGTGAGCGCCGGCAAGATCGCCTGTCCCTGCCATCTGGGTATCGGCCAGGAGGCCATCGCGGTGGGGGTGTCCGAAAACCTGCGGGCAACCGACCGGGTGTTCGGCGGGCACCGCTCCCACGCCCACTTTCTGGCTCTTGGCGGAGAGGTCTATCCTCTATTGGCGGAAATCCTGGGCCGTCAGGACGGCTGTTCCCATGGCATGGGCGGATCCATGCATCTGTATGACGCTGCCCACGGTTTCGCCGGCTCGGTGCCCATCGTCGCCGGCACGGTTCCCCTGGCCGCCGGCGCGGCCCTGGCGGCGAAGAAGGATGGAAAGGGCGGTGTTGCAGTGGCCTATTTCGGCGACGGTGCGGCGGAGGAGGGTGGCGTCCACGAGGCCATGAATCTGGCCGCCGTCTGGAAGCTGCCGCTCTTGTTCGTTTGCGAGAACAACCTGTTCGCCAGCCATCTGCATATCTCCCTGCGTCAGCCATCCGACAGCATCGGCCGGTACGCCGAGGCACACCGCATCCCGGTGGAAGTGGTGGATGGCAACGATGTGGTCGCGGTGGCCGAGGCCACGCGCAAGCAGGTGGAAAACATGCGCCTAGGCGGCGGGCCGGCATTCCTGGAGGCGGTGACCTACCGCTGGCGCGGTCATGTCGGACCCCGGGAAGACAACGATGTGGGGGTCAACCGGGGCGGCGATCTGGTCTTGTGGAAAGGGCGTGACCCGGTGCGTCGCCTGGTCGATGCACTGATGGCGGCGGCGCTTCTGGACGATGCTGCCTACCTGAGGATGGTCGACGCCGAGCGGCTTGCGGTCGAGTCGGCCTGGGCGCGGGCCGAGGCGGCCCCCTTTCCACCCGCTACGGCTTTGCTCGATCGGGTCTACGCTGAGGGTTGTCGGCCATGACCCGCATGAATTATGGTTCCGCCATTCGCGCGGGTTTCGTCCATCTGCTCGACCATCATCCCGAGGTGTTCGTGCTCGGCCAGGGTTTGTGGGCCAAGTGGTATGTGGGCAACTCCATGACCGACCTGGACAAGATCTACGGCACGGAACGGATCATGGACTCGCCGGTGTCCGAACTGGCCTGCACGGGAGCGGCGGTGGGCGCTTCCCTGTGCGGCTACCGGCCGGTAATGGTGCACCCCCGACTGGATTTCATGCTTTATTGCCTGGACGCCATCGTAAACCAGGCGGCCAAGTGGTCCCACATGGTGGGTGGCCAGGCGCATCCGGCGGTCACCATCCGGGGCATCATCAATCGGGGCGGCGAGCAGGGCGCCCAGCATTCCCAGGCCCTGCACGCCTGGTTCGCCCATATTCCCGGCCTGCGGGTGGTGATGCCGGCCACCGTTGCCGATGCCCGCGACTTGCTCATCGCCAGTGTGCTGTGTGATGACCCGGTGATCTATATCGATGATCGCTGGTTGTACGAGCAGGAAGCCGATCTGCCGCCCGTTTCTTTTTGCCCCCTGGAATTGGAAGGGCCGAAAATCCTGCGAACGGGTAAGGATGTGACCTTGGTAGGCGCCGGCTTTTCCACGCTGCTCTGTCAACGCGCCGCGACCGCGCTGGAAGCACGCGGTATTGACGCCGAGGTTATCGATCTGCGTATCATCAATCCGCTGGATGCTTCGCTGGTCATCCAGTCTGTCGCCAGGTCTGGCCGGTTGTGCGTTGTGGATGGCGGCTGGCGCAACTGCGGTCTGGCCGGAGAGGTCATTGCCCGTGTGGCGGAGGCCGGCACGACCTGGCGCGCGGCGCCGGTCCGCCTGACGCTGCCGGATGCGCCGGCGCCGAGCAGCGGGGCGCTGGAGCGGGTTTACTACACCCCAGAGTCGGCCATCATCGCGGCGGTGGAAAGGATGTTTTCGAAATCGTGAAACGGCTGTTGGATATTTTTCTGGCCCTGGCTGGTTTGCTCACCATTGCACCTTTGCTGTTGCCGGTATTGTTGCTGGTCTGGATGCAGGACTGGCATTCCCCTTTTTACATCGCCAATAGGGTTGGCCTGGGCCGGCGGCCCTTCCGCATGGTCAAACTGCGTTCGATGGTGGCGAACGCTGACCGCACGGGAGTGGATTCGACGGCGGGGGACGATGCGCGCATAACTCCCCTTGGCCGTTTCATCCGCCGCTACAAGCTGGATGAGCTGACCCAGCTCTGGAATGTCTTGGTCGGCGACATGAGCCTGGTGGGGCCGCGACCGAATGTTCTGCGCGAGGTCGATCTCTACACCGCCATGGAATGTCGCCTGCTCAATGTCCGACCGGGGATAACGGATTTCGCTTCCATCGTCTTCGCCGACGAAGGGGAAATTCTGCGTGACCGGCCTGATCCGGACATCTCATACAACCAATTGGTCCGACCCTGGAAAAGTCGTCTTGGGTTGTTCTATGTCGATCATGGCAGTCTGGAGGTGGACCTGCGTCTGATCGGGTTGACAATATTAGCCTTGGTCTCCAGACGTCAGGCATTAGACAAGCTTTCGGCACTGCTGACCGAGCTTGGCGCCGATAACGAGCTATGTCGAGTCGCCACTCGCAGGGAGCCGTTGCGGGCGTGTCCGCCGCCTGGTGCAGAGCACATCGTCTTAAGTCGTGCGAATCCGGTTGGGACTGGCGCATGAGCACTCGCCGCGCCGGCATCGTACTTCTGCATGATACCTGCGCCACCTTGGTGGCCTGGCTGGCCGCATACTGGCTGCGTTTCAACCTGACCCTGCCGCAGCCGTATCTGGATTCCGCCCTGACCACACTGATCTGGGTGGTGCCCCTACAAACCCTTATTTTTGTTTATTTCGGCTTGTATCGGGGACTTTGGCGTTTTGCCAGCTTGCCCGATCTGAAACGTATCATCCAGGCTGTAGGCGTGGCGGCGATAGCTACGCCGGTAGTCATTATCACCTTCCGGGTCGATGCTGTTGTACCTCGCACCGTCATGTTGCTGGATCCACTACTGTTGTTGCTGATCATCGGCGGCAGCCGTCTATTTTACCGGGCTTGGCGTGAGCGTCGGTTGATCGATCTGGATTTGCGCGCGCGGCCGGTACTGTTGGTGGGTGCAGGCGGTGCGGCCGATGTGTTGCTGCGGGATTTGCGGCAGGCGCCGCAAGAATGGCGGGTGGTCGGTTTGCTGGATGACAACGAGGAAAGTCGAGGTCGTCATCTCCAGGGCGTGCCCGTTCTCGGCGGTATCCCTGAGCTTCAGATGTGGGTGGAACGAAAAGGCGTGGAGGATGTGATATTGGCACTGCCCTCGGCTTCGCCTTCTGTTCGACGCCTGGTGACAGAAATCTGTACGCAAGCCGGGGTTCGTCTGCTCACCGTTCCCTCTCTCGACGACATCATGCATGGTCGGGTTGCGGTTTCCGCATTGCGGCAGATCGAAATCGAGGATTTGCTGGGGCGGAGTCCGGTCAGTCTGGACAACGCCGGCCTGGAAAGCTTCATCGCGGGGGCTAACGTGCTGGTAACCGGGGCTGGCGGATCAATCGGCGCGGAGTTGTGTCGTCAGATCGTCCGTTTCAAGCCGGGGCGGCTGATCTTGCTGGAGCAAAGCGAATTTGCCTTGTACCGCATGGAACAGGAGTTCGAGGCGACATTCCCGGATTTGCAACTGGCGTGCGCGATCGGCGATGTCAAGGATGCCGGGCGCATGGATGAATTGATGGGCGCCTACCGCCCGCGTGTTGTTTTTCATGCCGCCGCTTACAAGCACGTGCCGCTGATGGAACAGGGCAATGCCTTCGAGGCGATGCGCAACAATGTGCTTGGAACCCAGGTGTGCGGCGAATCGGCGATGGCGCATGGCGTGGAAAAGTTCGTTCTGGTTTCCACCGACAAGGCGGTCAACCCGACCAATGTGATGGGGGCGACCAAGCGCATGGCCGAGATGGTTTGCCAATGGCTGCAAGGGTGCGATCGCAACGTTTCCGGCACCCGCTTCATCGCCGTGCGGTTCGGCAATGTGCTGGGCAGTTCGGGCAGCGTGGTGCCGAAGTTCCAGGCCCAGATCGCCGCCGGCGGGCCGGTGACCGTAACGCATCCGGATATCACCCGGTATTTCATGACCATTCCGGAGGCGGCCCAGTTGGTGTTGCAGGCCGGGCTGATGGGGCAGGGCGGCGAGTTGTATGTTCTGGATATGGGCGAGCCGGTGCGGATTGCCGATCTGGCGCGGTTGATGGTGCGGCTGGTCGGAAAGACCGAAGAGGAGATCGGCATTGTTTTTTCCGGCTTGCGGCCCGGGGAAAAACTTTATGAAGAACTCCTGGCGGATTCCGAAACGACTTTGCCGACTCCGCATCCGAAGCTGCGCGTAGCGCGCTCGCGGGAGGTTGATGTCGCCGGCCTGATGGCGTCAATCGAGTGGATGCGATCGCATCGCCTGGCAGATAACCAGGATGTTCGCGAACGGTTGCATCAATGTATTCCGGAATACAGGCCTTCACCTTGAACGGAGGGAAGATGGGTACAAGCCCGCGTGGATGGGTTGAGCGATAGCGAAACCCATCATTCCCTCCGCAGAGTATTTGGGGACAGACCACGTTTTTCGCTTAATGCGTAGGGCGATGCGTAGGGCGTTTTTCAGTACCCCGCTTCTTTCTGCCCCCCGTGCCGAAATGCCAAGACATACACCACATCGTCGGAAGGTTCATGGCGGTACAGAGCCAAATAGCCGGAATCTCCGAAGGTAATCACCAACGCGCGCAGCGTTGGCATTTCAGGGAATGGCCGGCCAGTTTCGGGGGCTGTTTCAAGCAGCAGGATTTTCCGCTCGATGGCTTGGCCGGCTCGCCTGGCCGCTTCCGGAGCCTTGGCAGCAAGGAACTGCCGGCATCGCTCCAAACCTTCCGCCGCGCCTTCGGTGACGATTACTTGTGGCACTCAGGCAGCGCCCTTTCGTCTTCGGTGCCCCAAGTGTTCAACCACGTGCGAACTTCCTGTCCGGTCAGGTGCCGGCCGGTTTCTTGATAGGCCGCCCAGGACGCCAAGGCTTCCAGTTTGAAGCTCTCGCGGGCTTCTTCGCGCTCGACGTATTGCTGGATAGCTTCAAGCATGAGCCAGTGGGGCGAGCGGCGGCGCTGGCTGGCGAGGTGCCGGACGCGATCTTTTAGCGTGTCGTCGATCTTGAGGGACGTTGCCATAGTGGACCTCTTATTGTTTGGTAATACTTGGTGATTATTTAGTCTTTGCGGACACGTTCGTCAAAAGAAAGAGGAGTATCTGGGGACAGACCACAGTTTCCGTCTAACCTCGTCCTTTAGCGACCTTCAAACCCAACCGCCCTCAGGGCCGTGGGGTTTGTTTTTGGACTTACTTCAGCTCTCTGTTCATCGATCGCAGTCCGCGTAGAAACCATCATTTCATCCGTATCGCAGTCCGATGGGTTTCGCTATCGCTCAACCCATCTACCGAGCTAAACGAAATATGGAAACCTTCTGTATCCAATCAGGTTGTCGGTAGTAACATGTCAATACCTTTGATCCAGAGTGCTGCCATGCCCAATCTATCGGTCAAGCTTGATGAAGCAACTCGCCAGCGCTTGCAGGCACTGGCAGCAAGCAAGGGAGAGTCGCCGCACGCGCTGATGTTGAAGGCTATTACTGCCGAGTTGGACCGGGCAGAGCAACAAGGCGCGTTTGTGGCGCGTGCGCTGCAGGCAAGAGAACGTGTTTTGGCTGGAGGGCAGGTGTTTGATGGCCCGACCTTTTCTGCTTACTTGCGCGCACGTGCACGCGGCCAAAAGCAGCCGCGCCCTGCCGCACAAAACATGGCTGAACAAGTCGATCCCAGCGCATGACGCAGTGGCTGCTTGCGCCGGAAGCCGCAGATGACCTTGAGCGTTTATCTGATTTCTTGCAAGAGCGGGCGATTGAAACTGCCGTAGAAACCATTGACCTGGTACTTGATGCGCTCGAGATTCTGTCGCGCCATCCGCGCATCGGTCGTCCCCTCCAGCAAGGTTTGCGAGAGTTGGTGATTTCACGTGGGCAATCCGGGTATTTGGCGCTTTACAGTTACGATGAACAGGCCGATGTCGTCTTGGTACTGGCAATCCGGCATCAGCGTGAAGAGGACTACCATTGAGTCGTCATTGCGTTCGAAGATCCTGACGGCACGCAAAACGAGACCGCGCAGGATGGGTAGAGCGAAGCGAAACCCATCATTTCATCCGTACCGCAGCCCGATGGGTTTCGCTATCGCTCAACCCATCCTTCCGAGTTGCTCGCAAGGTATTTCATGCTGCTTGTGGCATACGGGTCAGCCGCGATATTCGGAATTATTTCTGGCCGTAGGTGCTGTCGTGGTCTTGGGCGATGGTCAGAAAGCGGATGAATTCAGCATCGCGATAGGCTGTTGAGCGGCGTGCTTGTGTGATGCGCAATGAGTAAATGGCATCAATGCCTGCCTGAGGTTTGACGCTGAGAATCTTCTCCCACTTCAAGCCGCTATCGCGATAGACCTGATCCCAGGTCATTTGTCTGAGTTTGTTGAGCGTATCCAGCGCCGCGTGGCGTTCTGGTTTTTGTAATGTCAGCAAATGCACCTGAAAAACGGGGTTGTTAAGGTCTAGCCTTACCAACACGTCAGTTTTGCTCATTCAGGCTTTCCAGGATGGTGTCCACGTTTTTATCGGCCGCGGGATTGGCTTGCGCCCAGGAGAGTGCGCTTTGCAAATCTGCCGCAGCCTGGGGCTGGTGTAGCCAGCGTTCATTGTCTGGAATAACGCTGGCGGTGCGTATTAACCAGACACCCGGCTCCCGTTCTTCCACCAACACTTGCCGACCTGCGTACTGTTTGCCCAGTGAAATTTGACCATTAGCGCCAATGACCTTGACGCTGGGCTGAATAGCAACTGTATCCATTTCAACCTCTAAAATCGTAATGCACCACGGCACTATAGCACCAAAGTTGCCGTGGAACGGATTCGCAGCAGGGTGGTTTATATCCCGTCTGGATTCCCGCATTCGCGGAAAATGAAGCTTAAGCCCGATGGGTTTCGCTATCGCTCTACCCATCTACCGCGTTGAGCAACGATCAGCGTCCGGCTTTTAGCCGCGACATGTAGTCGCTCACCGCATCCACGTCGGCATCGCTGTAGCCCTTCAGCACCTTGACCATCTCCGGGCTGGCGTTGCGGCGGCCGTGGTCGCGGCTTTCGCGGGTTTCGCGTTTCAGGTAGCTGAAGTGCTGGCCGGCGACCATCGGGTAGAAGTTTGCCGCGTCGCCTTCGCCGGCGTTGCCGTGGCAGCTGGCGCAGTCCTTGTCGTACAGGGCTTTGCCGCGTGACAGGTGATAGCCGTTGCCTTTGCCGTTGCCGGCGGGAATCGGCAATTTCTGCAGATAGACAGCGATGTCGGCGATTTCTTCGGCGCTGACGATCCATTCGCCGGCGAACGGGTACATGCGCGGGTTGTCGCGGCGGCCGGCGCGGATGTCCATCATCTGTTTGATGATCACGTTGGCATGCTGTCCGGCCAGTTGCGGATATTCGGCGTCGGCCAGCCCGGCGCCATCGGCCTTGTGACAACCCTTGCAGACCTTGTAGGCGGCTTCGCCCTTGCCGGGATCGGCCCGATGGGCGAGGGCGCGGTTCATGTCCTGATCCGGCGAGTTCCAGGTGTAGCCATAGGTTTCGATGCCGGCGGCACGCGGTTGTTGCTGGGAATCAGCAGGTGCGGCAGACGCGCCGAAGGAGGCGATCAGCAATGCCGCCAGGGTGGTGAAGCGGGGGCTAAGTTTCATGTCGTTTTCCTCTGGATCAGGGCATGCTGGCCATGTATTCGGCGACAGCGCGGGTTTCTGCCTCGGTCATGCGTTCGGCCACCGCTTTCATGACACGGGCGCCATTGGTGCGTTTGCCGGTGGCGTAGAGGCGAAACTGGTCAAGTGCGTACTCGCTGTGCTGGCCGGCGACGCGCGGGAATTTTCCGGAGCCGCTGCCATCCGTTTCATGACAGCTTTCGCAGGAGGGTACATCGTTGGCGCTGTTGCCGTTGAGGTACAGCGATTTGCCCACGGCGAGCAAGCCGGGGTTGTTGACGACGCCGGGGGCGGGAGTCTGTTTGGCGTAGTAGGCGGCGAGTTGTTCCAGGTCGTCATCGCCGAGTCCGGCGACGAACGGGGCCATGATGTCGCTGACCCGCTTGCCGCTGCGGTAATCCTTCAGTTCGCGCAGCAGGTAAACTTTTTGCTGGCCGGCGAGTTTCGGAAAGTTGGGCACCACACTGTTGCCATCGACGCCGTGACAGCCGGCGCATACGTCATGGGCCAGTTTGGTCGCTGCGGTATCGCTGGCCAGGGCAACGCCGGCGAGCCAGAATCCGCCGATCAGCCCGATGGCGACGGCGGTTATTTTCGGGGAGAAAGCAGTCATTTGATTTCCTCTGTGCGCATGGGTCGGAAGCTTATGCGTAGCTATCGAGCTTGCATCATCGTGTCCGATTGCTGCTTGATCCGGGTCAAGAATTTCTTTGCAACAGGGGCTGCGACTGAGTAATTTCGCGATTTCGCTTGGACTGCGGGTCAGGTCGTGCACAATCCGGTTTGGTGCTTGGAGGAAATGTTATGGAATTGCTGTGGTGGCATTGGCTGGCATTGGGTCTGGGGTTGATCGCGCTGGAAATGTTTGTGCCCACCTTTTTCTTGATGTGGGTGGGGCTGGGGGCGTTGATTACCGGCGTTGCGAGCGTTGTTGCGCCCATGTCTTTCACTGCCCAGATGTTGCTCTGGACGGTGTCTTCCGGTGTGATGGTGGCGGTGTGGATGAAGTATTTCAAAGCGCCTGATCGCACCTATGCCGGTCAGGCCAAGGAAGGTGTGCTGGGCATAACCGGTCTGATGACCCGACCGGTGACGGAAACCGGTGAAGGTGAAATTCTGTTTCAGCGTCCGGTATTGGGCGCTGACCGTTGGCCGGTGGTGGCGGATGCGCCGATCGCCGCCGGCGAACGTGCCCGCGTGGTGGATGTGCTGGGGCAAACCCTCAAGGTTGTAAAAATCTAACTTCTGGAGAGCAACATGGGCGGCGAAATTGTTTCCATTTTTCTGATTCTTTTCCTGCTGTTGACCCTGTGGAGGGGGGTGCGCATCGTGCCGCAGGGCGAGGAATGGGTGGTCGAACGCTTGGGCAAGTATCTGAAAACCTTGCTGCCTGGATTGCATATCCTGGTGCCGTACATCGATAACGTGGCTTACAAGGTGGTGACCAAGGACATGATTCTGGACATCCCGCAGCAGGAAGTGATTACCCGCGATAACGCGGTGCTGATCACCAATGCCATCGCTTTCGTCAAAGTCACCGATACCCAGAGCGCGGTGTACGGCGTGACCAATTTCCAGATGGCGGTGATGAATCTGGTGCAGACCTCGCTGCGTTCGATATTGGGCGATATGGATCTCGATCAGGCGCTGTCGAGTCGCGATCAGATCAAGGCGCGGCTGAAAACGTCGATCGCCGACGATGTGGCGGATTGGGGGCTGACCCTGAAATCGGTGGAAATTCAGGATATCTCTCCCTCCGGCACGATGCAGAAATCGATGGAGTTGCAGGCCGCCGCCGAACGTGAACGCAAGGCCACGGTGACCCGTGCCGAGGGCGACAAGCAGGCCGCCATTCTCGAAGCGGAAGCGCGTCTGGAGTCGGCCAAGCGCGATGCGGAAGTGCAGGTTCGCCTGGCAACCGCCAGTGCCGAAGCGATTCGACTGGTCACCGATGCGATTCCGGACAAGGAACTGCCGGCGCTGTATCTGTTGGGCGAAAAATATATCGCCTCGGTCAAGGAACTGGCCGCCTCGAATGGCTCCAAAGTGGTGTTGTTGCCGGCCGATATTCTGAAATCGGTCGAGGGTTTGCTGGGCGGCAAACGCTGAGTTGGATGCGAGCGGGCTCTGGCCGTTACGGCTGTCTTGGTGTGATTAACTTCAGGAGTTAAAGTAATTTCTAAAGAACTCATTTTAATTGCCGATATTTGTTACATTGCCGTTATGGCACACCGCGCTCGATCGGGGGGAAATTGAAAAATTTATTGTTGCTTCTGACACTGCTGGCATTCATTGCCGCTCCGCTGTCGCTGGCGACGGGCGCGCAGGCGGCGTCACAGTCGAATTCGTCCTCCAGCAAGTCGCAAGCCAGTTCAGCCAAGGCGAAGAATGTCGCGGCGAAAAACAAGAAGAAGTCCAAGAAGAAATCCGCTGCAAAGAAAAAGACCAGTAAAAGTGTCAAGAAATCGGGCGCCAAGGCGACGCGTGTCAGCCTCGCCCCGCCGGTCGAGCCGGCGCTGCGCGCGATGCGCGGGTTAGGAGCGGAAACGCTGCTCGGCGAGGAACTGGCCCTGAATTCTTCAGCCGCGCTGGTGTTCGATCAGGCCACGGGTGCGGCGTTGTACGCCAAGAACATCGATGTGCCGACGTCCATCGCATCCATTACCAAACTGATGACTGCGATGGTGACACTGGATGCGGGTCTGTCGATGTCCGAGGAAATCCAGGTCGACAAGGATGATGTCGATCGCCTCAAGGGCACTGGTTCGCGTATTGCGCTGGGAACCCGGCTGACCCGCGAGGAGTTGTTGCATCTGGCGCTGATCGCTTCGGAAAATCGTGCCGCGGCAGCGCTGAGTCGCGCCTATCCTGGCGGCCGTGGAGCATTCATCACGGCGATGAATCGAAAAGCGCGTGAAATCGGGATGCGAGACAGCCGCTTCGTCGACAGCACCGGTCTGAACAGCGGTAATAGTTCAACCGCCGCCGACCTGGCAAAGCTGGTCGATGCCGCCTATCGTTATCCGTTGATCCGCGAAATCTCCACCACCGGCAGTTACGATGTGACGGTTCCGGGAACCCGGGTGGTCAAGGTGAAGGAGAACGGCAAGGTGCGCAAGGTTTACCGCTCGGTGCAAAAGCATCTCGCCTTCACCAACACCAACAGCCTGACGCGCAATCAGGAGTGGGAAATTGGCGTCTCGAAAACCGGCTACATCAACGAAGCCGGCCATTGTCTGGTGATGCAGACCCGGATTGCCGACCAGCCGGTGATCATCGTGCTGCTCGATTCAGTCGGAAAATGGGGCCGCATCGGCGATGCGCAACGCATCCGCAAGTGGCTGGAACAAGAAACATCGGTTGCCATCCACAAGACCCCCAGGACATCCACCTGAGCAGTTTCATGCGTAAAAAAAGCGGCTACGGCCGCTTTTTTTACGTCTGACCCTTTGGCGAAATCAGCGCCGGGGCAGATTCAGGACATCCTGATATTGAAAAATATTGATGGCCATCAAGGAATGCAGGGGTGGCTAATTCCTACTATGCGCACCATGGAGTCGATCGTGGGCTGTCCATGATTGGCGGAACCGTAGGAGGAGTTTATGAAAAACACATTGATGATGGTTCTGGCTGCTGCAGGCCTTGCCGTCACCCCCGCGTTGGCCGGGCCCACTGAAGACCTGGCCAGCACCTGCAACGCCTGTCATGGTCTGAATGGCGTTTCCGTCGGGCCCACGATGCCGAGCATTGGCGGCCTGCCGGAAGCCTATCTGAAGAACGTCATGCTGCAGTGGAAGAGTGGAGAACGCTACTCCGCCACCATGGGCCGCCACTTCAAGGGTTACAGCGATGCCGAAATCTCTGCCCTGGCCACTTACTTCTCCAAGATGCCCTGGGTTCCGGTCGTGCAAAAGGTCGATGCCAAGACGCTGGCGCAAGGCAAGGACGCCAGCGAGCGCTGCGAAACCTGCCATGGCGTGACCGGCAGTGAGCCGGACGATAACGAAACACCGAAGATCAATGGTCAGTGGGCGAAGTACATGCATCTGGAAATGCTCAAGTACCGCACCGACACGGTGAAGATGCCGCACCGCAAGATGCGCGGAAACGTCAAGAAGCTGGATGAGGCCGATGTCGAGGCTGTCGCCAAGTTCTATGCAGCCCAGCCCAAATAAGGAGACCAGAATGAGCTTCAATCGACGCGATTTCATCAAGACCGTAGGTGCTTCTTCGGTCATTGTTCCCATTACCGCTTTTGCGACGCCTTCGGGCGGACCCCGCACCGGCGGCAAGGCTCGTATTGTGGTGATCGGCGGCGGCTTCGGCGGCGCCACCGCAGCCAAGTATTTCAAAGTGGTGGATCCGAGTCTGAGCGTCACACTGGTCGAACGGCAAACGGTCTATACCTCCTGCCCTTTGTCGAATGAATTTATTTCCGGACACGGCAAGATTGAAGATTTGCAATCCGGCTATGACGGCCTCAAGAAACGCGGTGTCGATGTGATATTCGACGACGCCGTCTCAATCGATCCAACCAAGAAAACCGTCAAGCTCAAGGGTGGCAAGACCTTGAGCTACGATTTCATGGTGCTTTCGCCCGGCATCGATTTCAATTTCTCCGGTGTCGAGGGCTATACCGAGGCGCTGGCCAACACCACGCATCCGCACGCCTGGAAGGCCGGTCCGCAAACGCTGGCGCTGAAAAAACAGTTGGAAGGCATGAAGGATGGCCAGACCTTCCTCATCTCCGTACCGCCTGGTCCGTTCCGTTGTCCGCCCGGCCCTTACGAGCGCGCCTCGCAGGTCGCCAGTTATTTCAAGAGCCGCGGCATGATGAAGTCGAAAGTGCTGATCGCGGATGCCAACGACTCCTTCTCCAAGAAGGGTTTGTTCGAGCAGGCCTGGAAACGCCACTATCCCGGCATGATCGAGTGGGTCGCCGGTGCTTCGGGCGGCAAGGTGGTCAAATTCGACGCCAAGTCCAATACCGCATCCAGCGATTTCAACGATTTCAAGGGTGATGTGGTCAACATCATTCCGCCGCACCACGCCGGCAATATCGCCAAGAGCACCGGGCTGACCAACGACAAGGGCTGGTGTACGGTGGACATGCTGACCATGGAGTCAACAGTGCACAAAGACATCTATGTGGTGGGCGACTCCACTGTGCATGGCGAACTGCCCGTCTATGGTGCCCCGAAATCTGCGCACATGGCTGCGACACAGGCGAAGGTCGCTGTTGGCGCCATTGTTGCCAAACTCAACGGAGCTCCCGTTCCGGAACCGTTCTTCGTCAACACCTGCTATAGCGTTGCCGAAAAAGACTGGGGCTTCTCGGTGGTGCATATCTATCGCAAGAAGGATGGCAAGCTGGTCTACATCACCGATGCCGGCGGCATCAGCCCGGTAAACATGGATGACGAGGCGCAATTGATTCTGCAGCGCAAACTGGAATCCGAGTACGTGCACGGCTGGTTCAAAAACATCATGGCGGATGCCTTCGCCTGAGTTTCTTGTAGCACCCACGCAAGCTGACTTTTTAACGAGGAGGCCCATGGCAGATACGCAATCGACTACCGACACTTGACCCAGCCGGTGGGCCGCGCGCGCATGTAACAGTGCCAAGGGCCACCAACCCAGCAAGACCTTTCAGGAGACTGACCATGAAATTTGCACACGTAGCAAGCCGTTTGGCGATGGGGCTGGCAACAGCCCTGTTCGCTTTCGGCGTGCAGGCGGCCGTGGATATTCCCGGACCGAAAATGCCACCGGCGCCAGCGCCGAAAGCGGAGCCGTTCAAGCCGGTGGATGCCAAGAAGTGTTATTCCTGCCATGAGGATGTGGAAGATTTCCATACCAATGGCCGTCATGCCACGGTGAACTGTGTGCATTGTCATGACAATGCGGCGGAACACCAGAAACTGGCCAAGGGCAAGGACTGGGGCGTGCGTCCGAATACCATCAAGGACCATCGCGCCTGCGCCACTTGCCACACGGAGCAGTACAACTCCTTTGTGCAGATCAACTACGCATCCAAGGCGCGGCATGAAAAGGCCGATCCGAAGAGTGTCTCGCCGATGTTCGACAAGCTGATCGACGGCTTCGGTTTCAGCAAGGAGCACGCCGAACCCCGCTCGCACGCCTTCATGCTGGTCGACCAGTGGGTGGTGGACCGTTCCTTTGGCGGCCGCATGCAGTGGAAGGACTGGACCTACCAGAGCAAGGCCGAACTGGCCGCCAACGGCGCCTGGAACGTGGTGCGCGATCTGGATCCCAGCACTTCCGATCAGAAGCGCTTCATGAACCAGACCGTGACTGCGGTGAACCCGGTGTGCATGAACTGCAAGACGCAGGATCACATCCTGGACTGGAAGTACATGGGCGATCCGGATCCCAAGGCCAAGTGGGCTCGCACCTCCTCGACGGTCGAGTTCGCGCGCGCCATGCAGCATCCGCTGAACTGCTTCATGTGCCACGACCCGCACTCCGCTGGTCCGCGCGTGGTGCGCGACGCGCTGATCAACGCCGTGGTGGACCGCAAGCTCGGCACGTATCCGTACGACCCGGTAAAGAGCAAGCAGACCACGATGACCAAGGTCAATTTCCAGCGTGATGGCAAGGATTTCCGCGCTATCGGTGTGCTGAACAAGTCCGATTCCGTGCTGATGTGCGCCCAGTGCCACGTCGAATATACCTGCGGCACCGGCTGGGATTGCTCCGACCCGAACAACCACAAGCCTGTGGGTATGGATGACCGCCGCACCAACCTGTTCCAGTGGGCGAACGTGTTCGACTACAAGAGCGTTGCGGTTGATCAGTACAAGTTCAAGGACTTCAAGCACGGCCGGACCGGCGCCTTCCTGCCCAAGATCCAGCATCCGGAGACGGAAGTGTTCTGGGGCTCGAAGCATGAGCGCGCGGGCGTTGAGTGCAAGGACTGCCATATGCCGAAGCAGAAGGGCGCCAATGGCAAGGTGTGGACCTCACACGCGCAGATGTCGCCGCGCTACCGGATCAAGGAAACCTGCCTGACCTGCCACAAGGACTGGGACGAGAAGGAAGCGCTCTACCAGATCGACTCCATCCAGAGCTACACGCGCGGCAAGGTCATGAAGGCCGAGTACCATTTGTCGGACTTCATCGACTGGATCAACCGCGCGCAGTGGAGCGGCAAGGTGTCCGAGGAGATGCTGGCCAAGGCCTACGACCTGCAGTATGACGCCAACCTGTACTGGGAATGGTGGACCGCCGAGAACTCGGTGGGCTTCCACAACCCGCAGGATGCGCGCGAGTCGCTGACTCGCTCGGTCGATGCTTCGCTGCAAGGCATCAACATGCTGAAGAAGGCGTTGGGCGCGGACATGATCGCCGCGAAAGTGGGCATGGAGAAGGCGGACCCGCCGGCGAAACCGTTCGGCCCGAATGTGCTGCCGCCCGGACCTAACCTCAAGCCCAGCGCCGGAACACGCGCGGTGGACGCTTTAGGTGAGAACGCCTGGAAGCCGTACCTCCCGGTGAAGAAGTAAACGAGAACGGCAGGGTATCTGTTGATACCCTGCCTGCATCAAAGGGGAGCGGAGCGATCCGCTCCCTTTTTTTATCTGTGCGCCCAGGCTTGGACGCACAGATAAAAAAACGCCCGACGGATCGGGCGTTTTGAGGTTCAAGGTTCAAGGTTCAGGGCTCAATAAAGCACGTTCTCCACCAGTGACTTCGGCGCCCGACGAATGACATCGCCGGCTTTCTGATCGACGCGGATTTCCACTGAACCGTCATCGCCATTGTTGCCCGGCACGCCATAGGCGCCGTTGGCGCCGCTGCTGCCTTCGCTGCCGGTGGCCGCCAGCGGCACTTGCTGGGTGTTGTTGTTCTGCTTGTCCGAGTCCGGTTGCGTGTACAGGATGGAACCGGCGCTGCCGCCCTTGCCGCCGACGCCGCCATCGCCGCCTTTGCCGCCTTCGCCGCCGCGAGACAGGGGCACGAAGGCGGTTTCCATGTCCGGCGTCGACACGATCACCAGAACCTTGCCGCCATTGCCGCCATTCGAGCCATTGCCGCCGTTGCCGCCGTTGCCGCCGCGACCGCCGCTGCCGCCGCCGAACTTGCCATCGCCGCCGTTACCGCCGTTGCCGCCGCTGCCGGCGGCTCCGCCGTCGCCGCCGCCGCCGCCGATCGAGCTGACTTCCAGCGGGCGTTCATTCAGCTGGCGGAGGAAGTACTTCGGTGCTTGTCCCGGTCCGGTAACCTCGATCAAGGTCAGACGGTTCTGCCCATCCAGCGTGCGGACCTCCTGGGCCAGTACCTGAATCGACGGACCATGCTGGCCGTTGCGACCGGGCCCGCCATGCGTGCCGTCGGTGCCGGATGCGCCAGCGCCGCCGAGGCCGACCGGGCTGGCTGAGCCGTTTGCGCCGTGGCTGCCGTTTTGTCCGGGGCGGCCATCGCTGCCCTTGTTGCCGCGCAGTTCGATGACATGGCTGTCCATCAACGGCAGTCCCTTGAGGAAATCAGGTTGTATGACATGGCCGCTGACCATGTCGTCGCGACCTTCATAGGTGGCGAACAACTTGTAGGATTTGCCGACCATTGCCTGATAGTTGTCGTTGAGCTTGAGTTGAATGCCCGCTTCGTCGTAGGTCAGGTTCTCGCCGATGATGCGCATCTTGCCGGGCAGCAGCGTCGGATTGTTGCCTTGACGCGGATAGCTGTAGACGCGACCGGCGGTATCCTTGACCTGGAATTGCAGCGGCACCACCGATCCGGGAATCGCGGAGGTGACGGCGGCCGTCGCTTCGCCGAAATAGATGTCGTCGACATCTTTGGGGTCCGGGCCTTCGACCAGCTGGAAATCGGGTTGGAACTTGGCGACGTAGTCGTGTACCGGGTTGCCGCGATATTTGACCGATACGCCATAACCGGCGCCTTCAACCTTCTTGCGGTCGTTGATGCCGCTGACCGTGAAGTTCTGGCGCGAGAAGTCCATGTTCAGGGGTTCGATGTCCAGACGTTCGATCGGCAGATTGTTGCGGGCGTCGCCCAGGGCGAAGTAACGTCCTTCGTTGTCCTTGACTTCGACCTTCAGCGGCAGGATCTGGGCGGGCGCCATGCGATCGCCATCCTTGTATCCCTCCACTGCGACGAACATGCTGGCCACATCGCTGGCCGCCGGGCCGAGGATCAGCGCCCAATCCGGTCTGATCACCAGTTCGCCCTTGATATCCGGCGCCGGCTTGTAGCTGACATTGATCTTGTAGCGGCTGTCCGGCGTCTGGCCGACATCCTGGCGAAACGTGAACTTGCCGCTGGCGCGGTCAAAAGTGGCGTTCGAGGCGGAGATATCCAGATCATCCCAGGACAGGCTGTTGTCGCTGGTGCTGAAAATCTTGCCTTCCTTGTCCTTGATGCGTACCTCGAAGGCCGACTGTTTGCCCGGCACGATGCGGTTCTTGGCATCCAGCCCGCTGGCGATGGGCTGGATCGATACGGCGTTGATCTTGCCAGGTGCGGAACAACCGGCCAGCAGTCCGGCGCTGAGCAGCGCGGCATACAAGGGTAGGGCAGTGAAACGAGGGTGCATGGTGTACCTCCTGAATTCCCGCTTTGGTTCGCGTGACGGCTGACGCGTTAGCAGGCGGATTGATGAAAGGTTCAACGAATTTGCCAGGATTCCTTTTCGAATTTTCCGTTCGGGTAGCGCCGGCGGTATTCGCGCGCGCATTGCAGGTCGCGCGTATTCAGGCAGCGGTTCCACAGCGCGATCTCCTCGCTGTCTCGGGAACTCATGCCTTCCTCGTGCGACAGCCGGTTACCCATATGGGTCAGGCGGTCCTTGGCCAGGCGGGTCAGGTGGCTGCGCGGGAAGGTCTGCAAAAATCCCTGCCAGGCGCGCACATCCTTGCAGTATTTGACGCAGCGTTGCCACGCGGCGGCTTCTTCATCGGTGATCGGACGCAGATTGGCAAAGGGTGTAAAGACCTGGCCGACATCGCGTTTGATGATCGCCCAGCGCGCATCGTGGGCCTTGAACACGACCACCAGTTCGCCCGGGGTGACTTCGCTGATCGCCATCGCCTTGGCCGCCGGACGCAAGGACAGCGTGGTGTCGCGGTAGACCAGATAGGTGCCGGCGATGCGCGGATAGCTGGTTTCCAGTTCGTTTTGCAGCGCACGCACCCTGGCATGGTTCGGGTTGAGCGGGAAGCGCGCCAGAAAACCATCCACTTCAATCAGATCCGGTGCATCCTCGATCGCCGCCCACAGTCGGTCTTCTTCACTCAACGCCCCGCCGGCCATTTCGCTCGGTCGGGCGGGTGTGACCTCGGCGCGGATGCGGTAGCTGTAGCAGCCGTCCTTGTCCCATTTGCTGTCCAGCACTTCGATGACGCGCACCTTGCCGGTGGCGATGATCTTGATGACATCTTCCTCCAGCGTGCCGATCGATACCCGGCTTTGCGACCGTACTTGCGTCGCCGCCTGCTCGGCGGCGCGGCGGCGCGCTTCGTTGCGCGCGACTTCCTCGGTCTGTTTGCGGGATTTGTCGTCGCCCATGCAGGCACTGCCGTCGGCTTCCGTGATGAACGGTTGCTCCTTCGGGGTGGGGTTGGCGTGGCCTATACCCGACCATGCCATCAAACAGATCAGGCTGGCAGTGATTAGTAGTCGCATGAGTGCTCCAGGGGTCTGCAGACGCGAAGCCTAGCGTCGACGGTCTGTAATGAAAGTGGGAATGCGGTATTGTTCATCGAGGTTATCGGCATTATTGCGGGTCGCCCAGCGCGCTGAGCAGCGCTTTCACGCGTACGTTATAGCGGCCATCCGGATAGTCCTGCAAATATTGCATCAGCAGCGTGCGCGCCGCGGATGTGCGTTGCTGCTGGTAGTGCGCCAGACCGGCCATGTACAGCGCGGTCTCGCGTTGCGGTCCGCCGAAGCCGGGGGCGAGCAGTACGGCATATTCCTCCAGCGCGGCATCGGCGCGCGATGCATCGCGACTCAGTACTGCGCCGCGTTCCAGGCGGGCATCGGCCTGGATATCGATGGCGTCGCTCAGGTCCAGCGCCACTTGCAGGACATGCAGCGCTTCTTCATGCCGGCCAGCATCGGCCAGGTAGCGGCTGTAGGTGATGTTCCAGCGGGCGACGATCTCCGGCAGTTTGCCGGCCTCGACCCAGGATTCGGGCGCTTGGTCGGTGACCGCGTTTAGCAGCGCTTGCGCCTCCGCCAACTGTGAACGCGGCTCGACGGCGATCGGCTGGGTAGGCGCCATGCCGCGCGTGGTCTGCACGACGGTGGCGGCGGTCAGCGGCCTGGAAGCGGTGTTCAGACCTTGAATCTCGACTGTGCCGTTGTTGCCGAAAAATACGTTGGCCTGGCCGCGATGCAGCATCGAGAAGTCGGTGCCGCGCACCCCGGCCACGGCGGTCATCGAGTTGAATCGGTAATGTGGCGGCGACTTGGGCGCGGGCGAAATCATCGCCCGCAACACGCCGCGGATCAACGCAAAGGTGCCGGTGCGGCGCTTGGCGTCATATGAGCGGACCGCGAATTCGGAATCGGCGGTCAGTACCACACGGCTGCCGTCCGGCACCAGCAAGACCGTCCAGCCATTGCGGCCGGTATAGACGCGATCGCCGCTGCGCAAGGTCTGGCCCTGTTCCGCGTCGATCGGGGCGGCCCGGCCGGCAAGCAGGATGCGCACATCGCCCTTGGTCATGCCCAGCACGATGTCGTCTGCCGCCCGTGCGGGTGAGAGCGCTGCCAGCACGACGATCAGCAGCGCGCCGATCAGTGAGCGTTTGGTCAATAACGCGATCATGGTTGAACCTCGGTTTTGGCCGGCGTGTCGCCGTCCAGTCGTTGCAGCATGAAGGCGGCCTGGCGATCATTGGGTGACAACCTCAGCGCTTCGCCGAGTTGTTCGCGCGCCTGACTTTTTTCGCCGCGTTGAAAGTGCAGCATGCCGAGCGCGCGCCGCAGGGCGGGTTCGCTCGGGTAGGCGGCGATGCCATCCTGCAAACGGCTGATGGCGTGTTGTTCTTCGCGCATTTCCTGGTGGCTGAGCGCCGCGAAGTAATAGGCATCGGCGCTGGGTTGGGCGGCGATCGAATCTTCGAAGCGGGTCAGGGCGCGGCCGAAATTCCTGGCGCGGAACAATTGGCCGCCTTCGATCAGGGCTTCCGACGCCTTGCGCTGGCAGTCTTCCGGCGTCAGGCCGGCGCAGGGACTGACCCGCAAGGTCACCAGTTTGCCCTCCGGCGGCGGCCGGTTCAGCGCTTCGCCGACCAGTCCGCCCTCGATGCGCAACGCTGTCGGGTCGAGGCTGCCCCAGTAGTTGGCATCCAGCAGCATGCCAGCCTCGCTGCGCAGATTCACTGCATTCTGGAAAATTGCGTTGTCGCGCAATACGCCGGTGAAGGCTTGCATTTCAACACCAAGCTGGTTGGAGGCGATGCGGTTCAGGGTCAACTCGGCGTCGCTGCGTTCAAGCCGAACGCCGGTCTGGTTGTTGCTGATGCGCAGGTTGTTGATGCTGACCCCGCCACCGCCGGCTATTTGCAAACCGGTAGCGCAATTGCTGATCTGCCCGGCTTCCAGAATGCCCTGGGTGTTCTGAAGATGCAGGCCGGTGGTGGCGCCGGAGAGGGTGAAACCACGCAAGCCTATATTGCCGCCGTCGATCCGGATGCCGCGCCAGGCGGTTTCGCCCCGGGCGGCGAATTCGATCGGCTCGGCGCGGCTGTCGCTGCTCAGGCCGCCCTGCACCAGCAGGCTGGCATCCGGATCGAAAACGATGCGTGTGCCGGGGGCGATACGCAGGGTGACACCAGCGGGAATATGCGTTTCGCCGCTGACCAGGATACTGCCGGCCAGTTCCTGGTCGCGGGCGATGCGGCCGCTCAACGGTTGATAGCCGCTGGCCAGCACGCGTCCGCGCGCCACCGGGCCCGGCTCGGAGGCATTGCCGGCCTGATCGAGTGCGATCACACGGTAATAGCGGTAGTCCATGCCATTCGCTTCCAGGTCGGCGTACTCGGTGGTCTGGACCATGCCTATGGGTGCAAAACCGGACAACGGTTGCGTCGAGCGCAGTATCTGGTAGCCGGCCAGATCGGCATCCTGCGCCAGCGCATCCCATTGCAACAGCACCTGTCCGGCTTGCGATCTGGCGGTCAATCGGGCGGGCGCGGCGGGCGCCTGGCTGTCGATGTTGATCAGGTTGGTGTCATACCAACTGGACAGCATGCCGTTGCGGCCGCGCAGGGTGGCGACCAGGGGCGCCTGTCTGACCATGTCGCCATCCTGCACGCGGTACTCGCCAACATATACGCCGGGGGATTTTTCGACCATCGGTAGCGCCCGTCGATAGTTGCCGATGTCGAACACGGCGGCGCCGCTGCTTTCGCCCTGCATGGCGATGGTAATTACCTTGCCCAGCCCGAATGGCGATTCTGCGGCATTCGACAGCAGGCCCTCGATGCGCGGTCCGGCGCCGGCGAAACCGCCGATCGGGTCGGGTATCGTCTTGGCGATGGTGTAGCCCAGTTCGCTGACCAGGCGTACCCGCTGGATATCGCGCAGATTCAGCGCCGCCGACATCGCCGATATTGCCAGGCCGATCGGGGTGAGGCTGATGCCGCCTTCGCGGAAGGTGATCTCCTCGGTGCGCGTCAGGATGATTGCACCGGTTTTGACGTTGATCAGGTTGATTTCCGCGACGATGCCCAGTTCCGAATAGACGCCGGCGAACACCTTGCGAAACTCCAGCACCCGGCCGGTGATGACGCCATCGCAGCCGAGCGGCCGACACAGCGTCTGGTAATAGACGGTGTTGCCCTTGACCGCTTTTTTTTCATGCGCCAGTGCCAGGATGCGCGCATCGACGGCAGCCAGTTCGATGTCGCTGTAGGGTTTCGAACTGAACTGGTTGTAGAACGCGCGGCGGACTTCTTCGGCGATGCCGGTTTCCTGGGTTTCGTTGTCGAACGGCAGGATGGCGAGGCTGCGTGGCAGTGTCTGGACGTCCACTGTCGGATAGTTCTTGCCGAACAGGCGTTCGCTCGGCGAGGTCTTGTGGGCCGGCTTTTCGGCGGTTGGGCGGGTGAAATCGAAGCCGCCCTGGTCGAAGCCGAGCACCGGGGTGCCGTATCCGCCGAAGGCGATGGCGAGGAAGGCGAGCGTCAAACGCCCGTTGCCTGCAAGTCGGACGGGGGGGCGATTTGAGTAAAAGCGAAACTTCGCTATTGCGTTTTTACTATCGACGACCCAGGTCCGACAGGCTGCTAGGGACGCCAGCCGCGCGGCTGGGAATCTGCTGTTCATTAGCGATGTCCGATGTCAGTAAGGACTTGGGAATGGATAAAGTCTGCGGGAAACAATTTTTCACCTGATAGCCGTCGCATCGTTAGACTATGCGGCAGCGTATCCGGCAGCTATCCGGCAAGCGTCGGAACTGCGGGGCAAGGCTGCCAACATCGATCTTCCGATGTGCTGGAGCGCCAGTTTAACAATTTCAGTCATACGATTGGGGTCTTGAGTCATGCATATCGGTTCTGCATCTATCTGGTTTGGCGGACTGTTGTCCTTGCTGCTGAGTATTTCGCCTGCGTTGGCGGATCGCATTATTTCCGGCGATTTCGATCAAAACCGGAACTGGCTGGAAAAGCGCAATCTCAACCTGACCGACAGCCCCGCGGAAGCCATCGCCAACGGCTACATTCTGGTCGCCGGCGAAGGTTTGCCGATGGATGGCGGCAGTCCGGCGCGACAGCGCATGACGGCGATCCGCGCGGCGGAGATCGTCGCTTACCGCCGCCTTGCGGAGATCGTCAATGGCGTGCATGTTTCCGGGCAGACCACGGTGCGGCATTGTGCGCTGGAGAGCGATGTGGTCAAGACTGCGGTGAATGGCCTGATCAAGGGCGCGCGCAAGGTGCACGAATCCTGGAACCCGGCAGAGGGCAGCGCGGTGGTGTTCTTGCAGCTGGGCGTGCGCGGTTCCGATGGCGTCGCCGAAACCCTGTACAGCAACTACATCAATGCCGCACCTGGCCGAGCCTTGTTGCAAACCACGGCCTATTCTCCGCCTGTCGCACCACTCGTCGCCCAGCCCGCAGCGGTTGCGCCTGTTGCCAGCCCGGCAGCGCCGACCGTGGTGCATGATGGTTTGATCATCGATGCGCGTGAACTGGGTTTTCAGCCGGCGTTGATCAACCGTATATTCTCCAGCAAGGGCGAGGCGCTCTATGACCCTTCCAAGATCAGCCAGAAAATCCTCGTCGAGCAAGGTGCCGGCGAGTACACCAACAGCATCGAAAAGGCGCGCGCCGCGCTCGAAGGGCGGGGCGCCAAAGCGCCGTTGATCGTCAAGGCGATCGGCCTGAAAACCATGGCCGATCTGCATGTCGGCGACGAGGACGTTCTGCGCATTTATTCGGCTGACCAGAAAAGCAATTTTCTGGCCTCCGCCAAGGTGGCCTTTGTACTGAAATGATGTGCGGCTTCCCCTGTTAGTCTTGTGGTTTGCAATAACGCCACAGCCGGGGATTTATTGCGGGCGGTTTTTTTTGATTTATTGACCGTTGTCATTTTGCATGGGGGCGGTTTGCGGGTATTCTCGCCCGCCCCCCGATTTTCTCCGCCATGCCCGACGCACTTCTCTCCATTCATGATCTTGCCTGCGCCCGTGGTGAACGGCTGTTGTTCAAGGATATGAATTTCTCCCTTGCAGCCGGCGAGTTGTTGCTGGTGCAGGGCGGCAATGGCCAGGGAAAGACCAGTCTGCTGCGCTTGTTGACCGGTCTGGCGCGTCCCGAGGCCGGAGAAGTCCGCTGGCGCGGCGACCCGATCCGCAGCGTCAGCGAGCGCTATCACGAGGAGATGTGTTATCTGGGGCATGCCAATGGCGTCAAGGATGACCTCGATCCGCTGGAGAATCTGCGCTTCGCCGATGGTCTGCACGGCCGTGCTTTCGATTCGGTCCACGCGGTGGCGACGCTGGAGCGTCTCGGTTTGAGTCGCTGCCTGGATCTGCCTTGCCGCGTTCTGTCTTTCGGCCAGCGTCGTCGCGTCGCTCTCGCCGCCTTGCTGCTGGCCGGCTCGACCTTGTGGATACTCGACGAGCCGTTGACCGGCCTTGATGTGCATGCGGTGGCATTGATGGAAGGCCTGATCCGCGATCATCTGCAAGCCGGCGGCATGGTTGTCGCGACCACGCATCAGGCGCTCAATCTGGAAGGTGTCAAAGTACAACGGCTGCTGGTTGGCAACGTCGCCATACCGGAACTGGTCTAGGGCCGGCCGATGCACCGTTTCCTGCTTGCCGTCCTGCGCCGCGACCTGACTCTGGCCGCGCGGCGGCGTGGCGACTGGATGATTGCGCAGTTCTTTTTCGTCATGGTCGCCAGTTTGTTTCCGCTCGGCGTCGGACCGGAACCGGAGATGCTGCAGCGCATCGGCCCCGGCGTGCTCTGGGTGGCGGCGACGCTGGCCTCGCTGCTGTCGCTGTCGCGCCTGTTCGCCGACGATCATCAGGACGGCAGTCTGGAACACATGGTGCTGTCGCCCGAGCCGATGGTGTTGCTGGTGTTGGGCAAAGCCATCGCACATTGGATGATCTACGGTATTCCGGTGCTGCTGATTGCGCCGGTGCTGGGCATTCAGTTCAATTTAAGCTGGGATGCCATACTGGTGCTGGAACTGTCGTTGTTGCTCGGCACGCCGATTCTTTCATTGCTCGGCAGCGTTGGCGCCGCGTTGACCCTGGGTTTGCGCGGCGGCGGTGTGTTGCTGACCTTGTTGATCCTGCCATTGTATGTTCCGGCACTTATTTTTGGTGCCGGCGCTGTCGATGGCGTGATGACGGGAACTGGAGCCGAGGCGCACTTGTCATTGCTGGGCGCGTTCATGGTGTTGTCACTTATGATCTCGCCATGGATCGCCGCGGCGGCGTTGCGTGTGTCTCTTGAATAAGCGCTGATTACTCTCACTTATCGAATGAAACTTTATACCTTCGCCTCCCCTGCCAATTTCTATCATCTTGCCGGCAAGATGATTCCCTGGTTCGCCTGGAGCGCCGGTCTGCTGACGCTGTGGGGTTTGTATATCGGCTTTTTTCTGGCGCCGACCGATTTCCAGCAAAGCGAGGCCTACCGGATCATCTTCATTCATGTGCCGGCGGCCTGGATGTCGATGTTCATCTATCTGGTGATGGCGTTCTGGGGGGCGATCGGTCTCGCCTTCAACACCCGCTTGTCGTTCATGATGGCGCGGGCGCTGGCCCCGACCGGTGCGATGTTCACCTTCCTCGCGCTGTGGACCGGGGCGTTGTGGGGAAAGCCGATGTGGGGCGCCTGGTGGGTCTGGGATGCGCGCCTGACTTCCGAACTGATCCTGCTGTTTCTCTATATCGGCATCATCGCTTTGTGGGCCGCGATCGATGATGTCAAACGCGGTGACCGCGCCGGGTCCCTGTTGACCTTGATCGGTGCGATCAACATACCGATCATTTATTTTTCCGTGGTCTGGTGGAACACGCTGCATCAGGGCGCGTCAATCAGCCTGACCAAAGCGCCGAGCATGGCCGCGATCATGTTGCAGGGCATGCTGGTGATGGCGGTGGCGGCCTGGTTCTACACCATCGCGGTGGCGCTGGTGCGGGTCAGGCGCATCATCCTGGAGCGGGAGCGTCACACGGAATGGGCGAAGGCGATTCTGGAGGGCGATAAATGATCATGTCGGCAATTCTTCGACGCTTGCGCTCAGTGACGCCGTGCATCCGCCGGCCGGCGCCGATTTCGGTTTCGCGGGAGGTCTGCAATGGAATGGGCTAGCTGGTCCGAATTCTGGAACATGGCGGGTTATGGGGTCTACGTCTGGGGTTCCTATGGCGTAACCGTGCTGTGTATCTTGATCGAGGTCATACTTTTGAAACGCGCCGGCACGGATACTGTCCGCCGCCTTAAGCGCATGCAGCAGTGGGAAGAGCAATGAAATCACGCCACAAGAAACTTCTGGTCATTCTCCTTGGCCTGTCTGGTCTGGGGATCGCAACTGCTTTGATCCTCAATGCCTTCCAGAGCAATCTGGTGTTCTTCTACTCGCCCACCGAGGTGCACGAAGGCAAGGCGCCACTCGATCGTGCCTTCCGTATCGGCGGACTGGTGGAAGACGGCAGCGTGCAGCGCGATCCGGATGGCCTGACGGTGCGGTTTGTCGTGACCGATACCGCCAAATCGACGCCGGTGATCTACAAGGGCATCCTTCCCGATCTGTTCAAGGAGGGCAAAGGCGTGGTGGCGGAAGGCAAAATGGGCGCCGATGGTTTGTTCAATTCGTCGCAGGTGCTGGCCAAGCATGACGAGAACTACATGCCGCCGGAAGCCGCACATGCCCTGGAGCAGGCCGCCAAGGCGCAGAAGACATTGTCGCAATGACATCCGGGCGTCCGGTTTCGCCCGGACGCCTACGCCGCCATGCGGCGGCACCCTAATGAGGAGACCACTTTGATTCCAGAACTCGGCCATTTCGCACTCATCGTCGCACTGTTGTTGGCGATTACCCAGGCTGTCCTGCCGCTGATCGGCGCGCAGCGCGGCAATCTCACGCTGATGTCGGTGGCGCGGCCGGCGGCGCAAGGGCAATTCGTGTTCACCGTGATCGCCTTCATCTGCCTCGCCTATTCATTTCTGGTCAATGATTTCACGGTCGAGAACGTGGCAAGCAACTCCTTCTCGCAATTGCCCGAGCTCTACCGCTTCACCGCCACCTGGGGCTCGCACGAAGGCTCCCTGCTGCTCTGGGTGGTGATCCTCGCGTTCTGGACCACGGCGGTTTCGGTGTTCTCGCGGCATCTGCCGGATGACATGGTAGCCCGCGTGCTGGGTGTAATGGGCCTGATCTCGATCGGTTTCCTGGTCTTTCTGCTGACTACGTCGAATCCCTTTGATCGCCTGCTGCCGGCGCCGATGGACGGTCGCGACATGAATCCGTTGCTGCAGGACTGGGGCATGATCATTCATCCGCCGATGTTGTATATGGGCTATGTCGGTTTCGCGGTGGCCTTCGCTTTCGCCATTGCGGCGCTGCTGTCGGGGCGTCTCGACGCCGCCTGGGCGCGCTGGTCGCGGCCCTGGACCACGGTAGCCTGGGCGTTCCTGACGCTGGGCATCGCCCTGGGTAGCTGGTGGGCGTATCGCGAACTGGGCTGGGGTGGCTGGTGGTTCTGGGATCCGACTGAAAACGCTTCGTTCATGCCCTGGATCGCCGGCACGGCCTTGATTCACTCGCTGGCCGTCACCGAAAAGCGCGGCGCTTTCAAGGCCTGGACCGTGTTGTTGGCGCTGACCGCGTTCTCGCTGTCGCTGCTGGGCACTTTCCTGGTGCGTTCCGGCGTGTTGTCTTCGGTTCACGCGTTTGCCACCGACCCGGCGCGCGGCGCGTTCATTCTTGCTTTCCTGGTGCTGGTGATCGGCGGTTCGCTGGTGCTCTACGCCTGGCGCGCACCGAAGATGTTGAGCGGCGGCGGCTTCACCTGGTTTTCCCGCGAGGCGCTGTTGCTGGGCAATAACGTCGTCCTGCTGGCTGCGCTCGGCGCGGTGCTGCTGGGTACGCTGTATCCGTTGCTGATCGATGCGCTCGGCATGGGCAAGATTTCCGTCGGCCCACCCTACTTCAACGCGGTGTTCGTGCCGTTGATGGCGCCGGCCTTGTTCCTGATGGGTATCGGGCCGCTGGCGCGCTGGAAGGAAGCAAGCCTGCCGGACATGGTGTCACGCCTGAAATGGGCGCTGGCCATTTCGGTGGCAACCGGCCTGCTGTTGCCGTTGACGCTGGATGGCTTCAAGCCCTGGGCGGTGTTCGGTTTTGCCATGTCGATGTGGATCTTCCTCACGGTGCTGGTCGGTTTCCGCGAGCGTCTGAAGAACGGTGCGCGTCTGTCCACGCTGACCCGCTCGTTCTGGGGCATGCAACTGGCTCACCTGGGCATGGCGGTGGGCGTCGCCGGCATCACCGTGGTCGCCAACTACGAGGTGGAACGCGATGTTCGGATGGATATCGGCGACCATACCGAACTGGCCGGTTACACCTTCACCTTCCGCGGCACCACCGAGCATGTTGGCCCGAATTACCGTGCCGCCAGAGGCACGGTGGAAGTCAGCAAGAACGGCAAGAAACTGTATGTGCTGCATCCGGAAAAACGTATCTACAACGCATCCGGCATGCCGATGACGGAAGCCTCGGTCAGACCCGTGCTGTTCGACGATATCTACGTCGCGCTAGGCGAACCACTGGATGAGGAGGCGAAGACCTGGGCGGTGCGGGTGTTCCACAAGCCGTTCATCAACTGGCTCTGGATCGGGTCTTTGTTGATGGTGGTCGGTGGCTTCCTGGCCGCTTCGGACCGGCGCTATCGCATCGCCGTCAAGGCCGCCGCGCCGACTGCCGCAGCCGCGCAGGGAGCCTGAGTATGAAGCGCTGGATACCGCTGATATTGTTTCTGGTCCTGGTGGGGTTTTTTGCCAAGGGCCTGTTCCTGAATCCGCGTGAAGTGCCTTCGCCGTTCATCGGCAAGGCGGCGCCGGACTTCACCTTGCCGGTGGTCGGCGATCCGAATACCACGTTCAGCCCGGCCGAGATGAAGGGCAAAGTCTGGGTAATGAATGTGTGGGCGCCCTGGTGCGTCTCCTGTCGCCAGGAACATGGGCTGTTGATGGCCCTGGCGCAAAGTCAGACGGCGCCCATTGTCGGTCTCAACTGGAAAGACAAGGATCGGGAGGCCGAAATGCTGCTGGCTCGCGAGGGCAATCCCTATTTCGCGGTGCCGGAAGACCTGTCCGGCAAGGTCGGCATCGACTGGGGCGTTACCGGCACACCGGAAACCTATGTCATCGACCAGGCAGGCATCGTACGCATGAAACATGTCGGTCCGATCAGTCCGGAAATCTGGAAAGAGAAGTTCGAACCGAAATTGAAGGAGTTGGGCGTATGAGTCGGAAGCCTTGGATGCCTGTGAGCTGGCTGTTTTCCCTTGCGCTTGTGTTGGCGCCCGCAGTCTGGGCCGGCGAAGCCGAGTCGATCGGCGCCGATCCGGTGATCGAGCAGCGCATGATCAAGTTGTCGGAAGAATTGCGTTGCCTGGTCTGCCAGAACGAGTCGCTGGCCGGTTCGCATGCCGAACTGGCGGAAGATCTGCGAGAAGAAATCCGGGTCCAGATGAAGGCGGGCAAGAATGACAAGGAAGTCATCGACTACCTGACCACCCGTTATGGCGATTTCGTCCTGTATCGGCCGCCGTTCAAGCCGCTGACCCTGCTGCTCTGGTTCGGCCCCGCCCTGTTCCTCTTGCTCGGCGCCGGTATCTGGTACTTCACGCTGAAAAAGCGCCGCAACCTCATAGAAACGCCGGTCGACGAAAAGAAACTCGCTGCCGCTGCTCAATTACTGGAAGACAACAAATGAATCCATTCTGGTCCGTTACCCTGTTCTGGGTCGCCGCTGTCGTATGTGTCGCCATCGCCCTGGCATTTGTGCTGCCGCCGCTGTTGCGCAGGAAAGAGGTCGCCGCCAAAGCGGCGCGGCGCGATATCAATATCGCCGTCTATCGCGATCAAATGAAGGAAATGGAGGCCGATCGCGCCAACAGCCTGTTGTCGGAGGAGCAATATCAAATCAGCAAGACGGAACTGGAAGCGCGCCTCGCGGAGGATGCACTTGGCAAGGCCGATCTGGCGATGGCGCCGGTTGCCAGTCGCCGCCTCGGCTTTACTCTCGCGGGCGTGTTGCCGCTTGCCGCTTTCGGTCTGTATTTTGTGCTTGGCGATCCGATGTCTCTGACGGCCATCGCGGAAGCGAAGGCTAATCCGCCGATTGCGCAAGGCGTTCCGGGCGAGCACGATATTCTGAAGATGATCCAGCAAGTCGAGGAAAAGACCAAGGCCGAACCGGACAACGTCCAAGCCTGGGTCATACTCGGCAAGACCTATGCCGCCGTCGGACATTGGCCGGAAGCGCTGCATGCCTATGAAAAGGCGATCAAGCTGCAGCCCGAGGCTCCGGCGATCATGAGCGGTTACGCCGAAGCGCTGGCGATCAGCAAAGGCCGCGTGCTGAAGGGCGAGCCGATCGAACTGGTCATGAAAGCGCTGGAAAAGGATCCTGAAGACATGAAGGGTCTTGAACTGGCCGGCATCTACAACTTTCAGGAACAAAACTTCGCGAAGGCGGCCTTTTACATGAAACATCTGTACAAGTTGTTGCCGCCGGAATCGCCGTATGCGCAGGACATCCTGGAAGCGCAGAAGGAAGCCAATCGGCTGGCGCAGGCCGCCACCACCGGCCTCGACAATCTGGCCGATCCGGCCGCCGAAAAAACCGCCAGTCCGGGGGCTACGCTGCATGGTGTGGTGGATATCGCACCGGCTCTGAAAGCCAAGATTTCCGACACCGATGTAGTGTTCCTGTTCGCCCGCGCGACCGGCGGCGGTGCTCCGGTTGCTGCCCTCCGTTCCACCGCCGGTAAGTTTCCGCTGGAATTCGAACTCGACGACAGCATGGCGATGAATCCGGACAATAAATTGTCCAACTTCAAGGAGGTTACCTTGTCTGCGCGCATCTCGAAATCGGGCGATCCGATGGGTGCGCCCGGCGATCTCGAAGGAAGTTTGACCAAGGTCAAAGTCGGCAGCAAGGGCATCAAGCTGGTGATCGACAAGGTCAAATCCTGAGTTTCCCAGTCGTTCGGCAAGTTCCGGCCCGCCACGCGCGGGCCGCGGCCATTTTCAGCTGGTGAAAACAGGACTGTTGAAAAAGGGGGGCTGGCGAAAAGGCTTCGCTGGCGAGGTGGATTTCGGCATCGCGCTGGAACTTATTTCCCATGCTCCGGTAAAACCTTTATGGTCAGCAGGTGGCGGTTCATCAAGCATGAGGTTTCCCAGCTTTTTCACCCTTTAACGCAACACTTGTCCATCAGGAGATGTTTTACCCATGAGAAATTCGATTCGAACTCTGGCCATCGCGAGTGTGCTGGTCGCTGGCCCGGTATCCGCAGCCTGTGTAAATGTTCCGGAAGCCAATCTGCGCAAAGGTCCCGGCACCCAGCATGAAAAGAGCTGGGAGGTATTCAAGTACATGCCGTTCAAGGTGATCAGCCAGAACGGCGATTGGAATCATGTATCCGATGTCGATGGCGACACGCACTGGATTTTTCGCAAGTTGCTGACCGACAGCTATACCTGCGCGGTGGTGAAGGGAAACAAGGTCAATGTCCGTTCCGGGCCCGGTGTCCAGCATGCGGTAGCGCCGCTCGGCCAGGTTGAAAAGTATTATTCGTTCAAGGTGCTGTCCGACAAGGGTGACTGGCTGGAAGTCGAGGACGAGATGAAGAACCGCGGCTGGATCAGCAAGTCGCTGGTCTGGGTGAACTGATTCCCGGCGGGAGTCGGCCGGATTATCCGGTTTTACTCCCATGGCGCGCCGCTCCGAAGCAACCGTTCGGTCGGCGCGCTATCGTCTTCCTGACCGATAACAACTCGACACACGCCGCCAGCGTTCTGCCATGGGCTGTATTCAAGGCGCGACTGACGAGACAATGTCCGACTTGCTCAATCAAAAGGTTATTCGATGCGTTCCCTGATCTGCGGCTCCATGGCTTTCGACACCATCATGGTGTTTCACGACCACTTCAAGAATCACATCCTTCCCGATCAGATTCACATCCTGAATGTGGCTTTTCTGGTGCCTGACATGCGCCGCGAGTTTGGCGGCTGTGCCGGCAACATTGCTTACAACATGAAAATGCTGGGTGGCGAGCCGGTGATCATGGCGACGGTGGGCGACGACTTCGCACCCTATGCCGCCCGTCTGGACAAGCTGAAACTGGATGCCAGTCATGTTCACCCGGTTGTCGATACCTTCACTGCGCAGGCATTCATCACAACCGATCTGGCGGATAACCAGATCACCGCTTTTCATCCCGGCGCGATGAATTTCGCGCATCGCAACCAGGTAAGCGATGCGCGCGACATCAAGCTGGGCATTGTTTCTCCGGATGGCCGGCAGGGCATGATCGAGCATGCCCAACAGTTTGTTGAAGCCGGGATTCCATTCATCTTCGACCCAGGCCAGGGCTTGCCGATGTTCAATGGCGAAGAATTGCTGACCTTCATTCGGCAAGCCGATTATCTGACCTGCAACGACTACGAAGCGAAACTCCTGCAGGAACGTACCGGCCAAACCCTTGAGCAGTTGGCCAGGCAGGTACGTGCGCTGGTGGTGACGCTGGGCGGCGAGGGTTCGCGCATCTATAGTGAAGGGCAGGTGCATGACATCGCCGCCGCCAAAGCGGATGCGGTAATGGATCCAACCGGTTGCGGCGATGCCTATCGCGCCGGCCTGATGGTCGGCATGCACAAGGGCATGGACTGGCCGACCTGCGGACGCCTGGCCGGTTTGGTCGGGGCGATCAAGATCGCGGCGCGGGGCGGGCAGAATCACAACTTCACCTGGGACGAAGTTGCTGATCGTTTCCGGGCGGAATATGGTTATTCACTTTAATCGGGAATTGAACATGAAAGTACTCTGGATTTTGTTGATCCCGGCGCTGCTGGCAGGCTGCGCCAGTGGTCGCGGCGGTGACGACTACGAGCGCGCCGAGACGCGCAAGGTTTATGAAGTCAAGATGGGCACCATCGAGAGCCTGCGCCAGGTCCGACTTGAAGGCACCGACTCCGGTGTCGGCACGGTCGCTGGCGGCGCCGTTGGCGGTATAGCCGGCAGCACGGTCGGCGGTGGCCGGGGTTCGATGGTCGGCGCGGTGCTCGGCGCGGTGGTCGGCGGTCTTGCCGGCGCGGCGGGCGAAGAAGCGGCAACCCGCAAACCCGGCGTGGAGATCGTGGTCCGTATCGATTTCGGTCGCACCATCGCCATCGTGCAGGAAGACAAAGGCGAGAATTTCAAGGTCGGCGAGCGGGTGCGAATACTCGAATCTTCCGGACAGGCCCGTGTGACGCGCTGATCCAGACTGCCGCTTGCACACCCTGCCCAGCTCAGCACCGCCTCCGGGCGGTGCGTCATTTGAACTGCTCTACGCCGACGCGTACCTGCTGGTGCTGAACAAGCCCAGCGGCCTGTTGTCGGTTCCCGGTCGCGGAACGGACAAGCAGGATTGCCTGAGCGCGCGCGTGCAGAGCCACTATCCGGACGCGTTGATCGTGCACCGGCTGGACATGCAGACTTCCGGCTTGTTGGCGATGGCGCGCGGCAGCGCGGCGCAGCGCGCCATCAACCGTTCGTTCGAACAACGTCAGGTGCACAAGCGGTATCAGGCCGTGGTCGATGGCCAGGCGTGTGTCGGCGGTCAGGACGAGTGGGGGGTGATCGACCTGCCGCTGGAACTGGATTGGCCGAATCGGCCAAAGCATATCGTCGATTACCAGCGGGGTCGGCCCAGCGTGACCCGCTGGCGGGTGCTGGGGCCGGATGTCGAACGCAACGGCACGCGTCTGGAACTGGAACCGGTCACCGGCCGTTCGCATCAATTACGCGTGCACCTGCAAGCCATTGGCCATCCGATACTGGGCGATGATCTTTACGCCAGCCCGGAAGCAGCGGCGCGCGTCAGTCGATTGCTGCTGCATGCTTGCGAATTGCATCTGCCGCATCCTGAGAGTGGCGAATGGATGGCGTTCAGCAGTCCACCGCCGTTCTAGTGTGGTGTTGCACGCTATCCAACCCATAAAACGGCGTCTTTTTTCGCCATGCGTCGTTGCGGCCCCTTGCCGTATACCCCATACGGCCGCGGGTCCGCGCCTTGCCTGGCGAAAAAATCCATCCGTTTTATACGGGCCGGCAAGCGTGCAACACCACACTAGCGCTTCTGCTCAACTCATGTTCGATGCGCACGAGTTTCGGCTACAGTTGTAACAGGGGTGTACATCCGAGGAGACGCGATGGCTGGTCATGCATGGTGGGGTGCAACACAGTGGGCGGCCTATCTGGTGCATCAGGAACAGCCGATCAAGGCGGCCAGCAAGATGGCGCTGCGCGAACTGGAAATCACCGGCGGCGATACGCTGTCGGCGCATGCCTATGCCGGGCTGATGCTGGATGACCCGATGCTGGCGTTGCGACTGATCAAGGCCGCCAATGATCGTATGCCGCGACGCATGGCGCGCGACATCACCACGCCGCTGGGCGTGGTGATGGCGCTGGGCACCGACGCGTTGCGCAGGCTGATCGAAACAGCGCCGGAAGTGTCGCCGGATAACGTCGGTTTCATGACCTGCGAGGCGCGCTACGCATTGGCCGCGCGCATTGCCGCGGCCTGGGGGGCTTTGCACTACGACATGGATGCCAGTGAACTGGCGATGGCCGCGCTGCTGGCCAATGCCGGGGAAGTCGAACTCTGGGCGATCGCCCCCGAGTTGCCGCAGCGCGCGCTGGACGAGCTGAAAAGCGGTCGCGCCGAACGCAGTGAAGCGGCGCAACGCCAGGCCTGCGGTTTCGCTTTTCTCGACATTACCTTGCTGTTGATCGACGCCTGGAGCCTGCCGCAACTGATACGCCAATTGATCCGCGGCGACGAAGGCCAGCGTGCCCGCCTGGCGCGATTGGCGGTGAATACCGCGCGCCATTTGAGCAACGGCGCCGACGACCCGGCGTTGCCGGACGATATGCGCGAAGCGGCGAAGTTGACCGGCGCCACGCTGGGTCAGGTGGTGGCGGCGTTACCGGATATCGGCGCGGCCGAAAAGGCCGCGTTGCTAACGATAGTCGAACCGCCCGAGCAACCGGCTTCGCCGCTTTCAGCCAACGCTGGCGTCGGCGATTCTGGGGATGCGCCGGCATCGATGGGAACCACTCAGGGATAATGTTCCCCGGTCGTTCAGCGATACAGCAAGATTGCTGCGATCTCCTGTCGCCAGGCGTCTTCGTCAAACCGTGCCAGCGCTTCCAGATCCCCCGCTTGCGCTTGCGCATCATCCACCCAGCGCCGCAGTTCTTCGCCACCGTTGATCAGGTCGATGGCCAGACGGTCATGTTCGTATTCGTAGGCGAAGTCGCGCCATAACGGGTAGTCCGGCTGCAGCAGGCGCAGCGCCTTGAAGGCCAGAGCCTGGATGCGCCAGGGCTTGAAAGCGGCATGATCATAGCGGCCGTCTTCGACATGAATCTGGATGCCGGCGCACAGTTTGCCGGCGTGTTTGTGGAAGGTCGGCTCGAACCAGCATTCACGCAGGTGGCAGCCGTGCAGCCAGTCGGGGGCGAGTTGCCGCATCCTGGCGATGATCCGGCGCGGCTCGATAGTGGGCGTAGCGAAATCCGGTGCGCCGAACAGTTCCAGCGGTCGCGTGGTGCCGCGCCCTTCCGACAGTGTGCTGCCTTCCAGCATGACCGTGCCGGCGTAGCAGCGCGCCATGGACAGGTTGGGCGCGTTCGGGCTGGGGTTGATCCACGAGCGTTCGCCCAGCGGCCAGCCGAAACCGGGCGCGGCATCCGGCTGCCAGCCGTGCATGGCGATGACCTGGTAATCCACATCCAGCTTCAGGTGTTGCACAAACCAATGGCCCATTTCGCCCAGCGTCAGGCCATGCCGCATCGGCATTGGTCCGGCGCCGACAAAGCTTTCCCAACCGGGTCGCAAGGTCAGGCCTTCGATTGGCCGGCCGACGGGGTTGGGGCGGTCGAGCACAATGACGCGCTTGCCATGACGGGCGGCTTCTTCCAGCACATAACGCAGTGTCGTGATGAAGGTATAGATGCGACAGCCAAGGTCCTGCAGATCGACCAGCAGCACGTCGAAGCTGTGCATCATCGCCGCTGTCGGGCGGCGTACTTCGCCGTACAGGCTGAACACCGGAATGCCCAGTTGCGGGTCGAGGAAGTCCGGCGATTCCATCATGTTGTCCTGCTTGTCGCCGCGCAGGCCGTGCTGCGGGCCGAAGGCGGCGCTGAGCCTGATCTCCGGCAGCGCGGCGAGCGCATCGAGCGCGTGCGTCAGGTCGGCGCTGACCGAGGCGGGATGCGCCAGCAGCGCAACGCGTTGGCCGGCGAGCGGGCGGCGCAGCTCGGGTTCGGAAAGCAGTCGGTCGAGTCCGAATTTCATGTCAGGTCCAGTTTCAGATCGAAGGTGTCGGGGTGATGGAAGTCGGGCTTGCCGGGCGGGTGGCGCAAGGCCCAGTAACCGACGGTGCCGTCTCCGGCTTCGATCACTGCGCTGAGGCCAATTTGCAGCCAGGCGCCGTCTGGCATGTCCGGGGCTTGCAGCGTTGCTTCCAGTGTCATGCCATGGGGGGTGATAAAGCATTCGATCGCCGGGTCGCGCGCCAATGCCAACAGGCCGCCGATGCGGTAGTCGGTGAATACATACGCCTGCCATTGTCCGGACGGCGAAAAATTGAATTCGTGATAAGTCGAATCCTGCGGCGAACGCATGAACACTTCAAAACAGGTGTGCCGCCAGAGGCCATCGGCGCGCGCGGCGGGGCGCGCTTCCGGGAGGCGAATCCGACCTGCATCGCCGGCTAATTGAAAGCGCAGGCCGAGCTCGCCGGCGCTTGAAAGATTGGCTTCCACCATAATGCCGGCAACCGGTCCCGGCGGTGAGTCGGCATGGGGTTGAAGGTGTCGGCGGAGGGCAGGCATGTTGCGTGGGCGGGCGAAAATTGAGCAAGCTTAGCCGTTCGCGCAACCACGCGCGAGAACCGGTTTCTGCCGAAATGCATGCCGCCGACAACCCGGGTCGGTTCAGTGGATACCGCGCGGCAAGGTCAGTGTCGCCCGCAAGCCGCCATCTGGACGGTTGCGTAGTGCGACATCTCCGCCGTGGGCGCGCGCCAGGTTGCGCGCAATCGCCAGACCCAATCCGGCGCCGCCGGTGCTGCGGTTACGCGAGGTTTCGCCGCGGCGGAACGGCGCGAACATCTGCTCAAGCTCGGATTCTGGAATACCGGGCCCGTGGTCGTCGATATGCAGCGTCAAAATCTCCGGGCCATCCTCCAGGCTGATTTGTACGGTGCCGCCGGTATGGCTCTCCGCCGGAACCCCATAGCGCACGGCGTTGTCGAGCAGGTTGGCCAGGCAGCGTTTCAGCGCTTGCGGACGCGCCAGCAGGGGGCGGCTGGCGTGACCATTGAGGGTGATTTCACTACCCATGGCCTGCATGTCGTCGCACAAGGTGGAAAGTAGTGCATTGATGTCCAGCAAAACCCCGTTTTCCTGCCGCGATTCGCCGCGCAAAAAATCCAGCGTGGCGGCGATCATGGTTTCCATGTCGTCCAGATCGTGCAGAAACTTGTCGCGCTGAACGCTGTCCGGCAGCATCTCGCTGCGCAATTTCAGGCGGGTGATGGGCGTTTTCAGGTCATGCGAAACGGCGGCGAGGATGCGCAGGCGGTCATTCAGATAACTGGCCAAGCGGTTTTGCATGGTATTGAAGGCACGCGCGGCCTGGCGCACTTCCCGCGGGCCGGTTTCCGCCAGCGGTACGCCGGAAAGATCGCGGCCCAGCGCATCCGCCGCTTGCGCTAGCCGCTGCAAGGGTCGCACCGCCCAGCGCATGGCGAGCAGAGTGATCACGGCGATGGCGAGGAAATAGCCGGTCAGCAGCGGCAGGTGGCGGCTGGGCGTATGTACGCTTTCTTCCGGCGCATGATGGGTTGCGACAAGGTGTTGGCCATCTCTCAAGGTCAGTGAAATCTGGATCGGAGAAGGCAGTTCGTCGCGCCCGGACGCCGGTTCACCAGTCACCATGACACGCCGCCCATCGCCCAGGGTTTCACGCAGGCGATCCTGTAGATGGTGCAACGGGCCGGGTTCGGTTTCGGCGCCGGGCGTGGCGGGCAAGGTGAAGGTGATGCGCGGGGAGTTCAGCATTTGCAACAATTCGGTGCGTTCGCTGGCGGGGGTGTGTTCCAGCGTGTGCGCGACCTTGCTCAACCGTTGGCCCAACGGCCCGGCGATGAGATGCGAGACGACGCGCTCCCGCTCCTCCTGATACAAGCGCTCCGACACCCATTGTGCGGCCAGCAGACCAAGCAGGAGCACGGCCGTTACCCGCAGGTAAATCGAATCGTAACGATTCAGGTAGTTGATTATTCTTAAGCCCCTCACGCTTTCTCCACCTCTACCGCCAGCACGTAACCTTCGTTGCGCACCGTCTTGATCAAGCGTGGTTCGCGCGCATCGTCATCCAGCTTGCGGCGCAGGCGGCCGATCTGCACGTCGATGGCGCGGTCGAACGGAGTCGCCTCGCGACCCTGGGTAAATTCCAGCAACTGGTCGCGAGACAGGACGCGGTTCGGGTGATCGACCAGCACGCGCAGAATTTTGAATTCCACCCCGGACAAGTCGACCATCACTTCCGCTGGTGAGCGCAGTTGGCGGCTCTGTACATCCAGTGTCCAGCCGGCAAAACGGAAACTGTGGACATCTTCCGCCGCCAGGTTTTCCGGCAGGCTGCCGGCGCGGCGCAAAACGCTCTTGATGCGGGCGAGCAGTTCGCGCGGGTTGAACGGTTTGGACAAGTAATCGTCGGCGCCCATTTCCAGTCCGACGATGCGGTCGATTTCGTCACCGCGTGCCGTCAGCATCAGGATCGGAATGCGGCTTTGCGCGCGCAGGCGGCGACATAAGGATAAACCATCCTCGCCCGGCAGCATGATGTCGAGGATCACCAGGTCGTAGGGTGCATCTTCCATCGCCTTCTGCATCTCGCGCCCGTCCGCTACGGCGGTGATGCGAAAACCGGTCTGGCCGAGATAGTCGCGCAGCAACTCGCGCAATTCAGGATCGTCGTCGACCAGCAGGAGATGTTCTTGTTTCATGGCAGGGTTCGAGCCTTCGTTGAGATGATTATTTCCCGTTCCCAAGCCTGGCCCGGGGAAATTTGTAAATCCAAGTAACAAACCGCGAGTCTGCCGCAACGGCTTACAAATCGGTGCTTTTGCGAAACAGGCCCGATACATCAATCTGCTGGAATGGATGTGTCGCGAAAGGCGACAACCTTTAATCATCCGAACAAGGAGACGTTCATGTTGCAACGCACTTTCACACTGTCGCTGCTGGCCGGCGCGCTGACACTTTCTCTCGGACTGGCCTTGGCGGTCGAGCCGGCGAGTGCGCCCGCGCAAGAGGAGGTCTATGGCAGCCAGTTGATGACCCAGAAGGAACGTGCTGCGCATCGCGCCCAGATGCGTGCGGCGAAGACCCCCGAGCAGATGGCGCAAGTTCGTGCGGAACAGCACGCGCGCATGCAGGAACGCGCCAAACAACTTGGCGTCACGCTGCCTGAAACCCCGCAGGCGGGCGGCGGTGGCATGGGGCCGGGCCCGGGCGGCGGACGTAACCGCTAAGGCAAGGCAGCGCAATCCGCTCCCCGGGAGCGGGGTTATCCGGGGTGAATGGCGTATGAATCGGCTTTCCCCCGAGATTTAGAGTCGATTTAAGCGTTTATTAATCCAGTTCCGCCAATCTGTTCCGTTCCCCTTAACTGAGCGACCCATGCGTTTCAGCCCTTTGTTATGTCTGTTGCTTTCTTTCGGTGTGCATGCCGATGCCATCAAACTGACCCCGCCCCAGATCAAGTCACTGGGTATTGAAACTGCATCGTTGACCCGGCATGCCGGTAGCCTGTCGCCGGGAATGCCGGCCAGCGTGCGGATTCCCGATGGCCAGATGCGCGTGGTCGCCGCGCCGGTGGCCGGACTGGTGCTGGCGACGCTGGTGGCGGAGGGGGAGTCGGTGCGGCGCGGCCAGGCGCTGGCGCGTTTGTCCAGTCCGGAATTGATCGGCTTGCAAGGCGGCTTGGCGCAGGCAGCGACCAGCATGAATCTGGCGCAGGACACTGCTCAGCGGGATGCCGACTTGCTGCGCGAGGGCATTATTGCCGAGTCGCGTGCGCGTGCCAGCGCGGCGGCTCTGGCGCAGGCCAAGGCGGCATTGAATGCGCAACGCGCCAGCTTGCGCGCCCAGGGGTTGAGTGATGCCGCGATTGGACGCGCTGAACGTGGCGAGGGCTATGCCAGCGAAATTACGCTGACCGCTCCGATTGACGGCATCGTGCTCGGGCGCCTGACAACGCTGGGCAGTCGCGTCGAGGCGGCTACGGCGCTGTTCACCCTCGCCAGCCTGGACCCGCTCTGGATCGAGATCGACGCCCCCGCCGACATCGCGGCGCGGGTGAAGGTCGGCATGAAAGTCGAATTGCCGGGGCGGCAGATACGCGGTTCCGTGCTGCGCATATTGCCCGGTGCGGGGGCGGCGCAGACGGTGCGCATCCATGCCCTTGTGAAGAATGTAAACAGCGCAGCCGATACCACGCTGCGCGCCGGCCAGAGCGTTGCTGCACGCATCGAGGGGCTCGGCGGCGGCCAGGAATGGCGCGTGCCGGTCAAGGCAGTGGCGCGCGAGGCGGGCAAGAGTTATGTCTTCGTGCGCCGCGCCGACGGTTTCGAGGTGCGTCCAGTCCTGGTGTTGTCGCAATCCGCCAACGCGGTATCACTGGGAGGGAATTTCAAGGATGGCGAACTGATCGCTGTAACCGGCATCGCCGCGCTGAAATCGGCCTGGCTGGGAGCGGCGGATGCTCAATAAGCTCGCCGAATTTGCCCTCACCCAGCGTCTGCTGACCCTGCTGTTCAGTCTGATCCTGGTGGCGGCGGGCGTGCAGGCCTGGCGCGATATCCCGATCGATGCGTTTCCCGATGTCTCCACCACCCAGGTCAAGCTGATTTTGAAAGCGCCCGGCATGACGCCGGAGGAGGTGGAAGCGCGCATCGTGGCGCCGATCGAAACCGAGATGCTGGGCATTCCGAGGCAGCGTCTGCTGCGCTCGGTGGCGAAATACGCGTTGACCGACATCACCATCGACTTCGAGGACGGCACCGATATCTACTGGGCACGGCAGCAGGTGGCAGAGCGTCTCTCCGCCGTGATGGGCGATCTGCCGGCCGGTGTTTCCGGCGGCCTGGCGCCGATCACCACGCCGCTGTCGGAAATGTTCATGTTTACCGTCGATGGACCGCTGCCGCTGGATGAGCGGCGGGCGTTGCTGGATTGGGTGATCCGTCCGCAGTTGCGCACGCTGGCCGGGGTGGCCGACGTCAATGCGCTGGGTGGCTTCGTGCGCACGTTTGAAGTAGCGCCGGACAACGCTGCAATGAGCGCGCGTGGTGTCACTCTGCCGGAATTGATGAGCGCGCTGGAAAGCAATCTGAAGAACGATGGCGCCGGCCGTCTGGCCGAGGGCGAGGAAGTCTGGGTGGTGCGCATCGAAGGCGCGGTGAAATCGCTCGACGATCTCGCCGCCATCGTGGTCAAACGGGTCGGCGGCGTGCCGGTGCGGGTGGCGGACATTGCCCAGGTGCGTTTGTCGAGCCTGACCCGCTATGGTGGCGTCACCCAGGACGGCAAGGGCGAGTCGGTCGAAGGCCTGGTGCTCGGCCTCAAGGGGGCAAACGCGCAGCAAGTGGTGGCGCTGGTGAAAAATCGGCTGCAGGAAATCGCGCCGACCCTGCCCAAGGGCGTGTCGGTGCAGGTTTTCTACGACCGTTCCAGTCTGGTCGAGCGCGCCGTCGGCACGGTTTCGCAGGCGTTGCTGGAAGCGGTGGTGCTGGTGTTGTTGCTGTTGTTCCTGTTCCTCGGCAATGCGCGGGCCGCCCTGACCGTTGCGGTGGTGCTGCCCTTGTCGGCACTGGCTGCATTCTGGCTGATGCACCGCTTCGGCCTGTCCGCCAACCTGATGAGCCTGGGCGGCCTGGCGATCGCCATTGGCTTGCTGGTGGATGCGGCGGTGGTGGTGGTGGAGAACATTGTTACCCGCTTGGCGCATCCGAGCGGCTCGCCCAAACTGCACGAGGTCTACCGTGCCGTGCGCGAGGTTTCCGGGCCGACCACGGCCGGGGTGCTGATCATCCTGATCGTGTTCCTGCCGCTGCTCAGCCTGCAAGGTCTGGAAGGCAAGCTGTTCATTCCGGTGGCATTGACCATCGTGTTTGCGCTGGGTGCGGCCTTGATTCTGTCGCTTACCGTGGTGCCGGCGCTGGGCGCGCTGCTGATCAAGGAAGGCGCACATGGCGAACCCTGGCTGATGCGGCAACTGGATCGCGGCTACCGGCCGCTGCTGGATTGGGCGCTGGGCCATTTCCGCTTGGTCATGATCGGCGCTGTTGCCTTGCTGTTGACGGCGGCGGCGATCTACCCGTTCATCGGCAAGTCATTCATGCCGACGCTGGACGAAGGCGATTTGCTGGTTCAACTGGAAAAACTGCCCTCGATCAGCCTGGAAGCCAGCCTGGATATCGATATCCGGGTGCAGCAGGCCTTGCTGGCGCGGGTGCCGGAAATCAAAGGCGTGGTGGCGCGCGCCGGTTCGGACGACCTCGGCCTCGATCCGATGGGCCTTAACCAGACCGACAGCTTCCTGGTCCTGCAGCCGAAGGAAACCTGGCGCAAGCCGGACAAGGAATGGCTGATGGAAGAAATCCGCAAGGTCATGGCGGATTTCCCCGGCGTGACTTATGGCTTCACCCAGCCGATCGACATGCGCGTCTCGGAAATGCTCACCGGCTCGCGCGGCGATCTGGCGGTGAAGGTGTTCGGCACCGATCTGGCGACGCTCAACCGTCTGGCTGGCGAGATCGAGACGCTGTTGGGCGGCGTGCCGGGCGCGCAGGACGTGTTTTCGGTGAAAAACGACGGTGTGCAATATTTCCGGGTCGAACTCGACCGTCTGGCGCTGGGTCGTTACGGCCTGACGGCGGATGAAGTGTCCGATTTCCTGAAAGCGCATCTGGAAGGCGTCAGGCTTGGCGTGGTGCAGGAAGGCGCCCGCCGTACGCCGCTGGTGCTGCGTGCCGGCGAGAACGTGCGTGCTTCGCCAGCGTTGTTCGAGCGTCTGCGCATTCCTACCGGCGACGGGCTGGCGATTCCGTTGAATGAAGTGGCCCAACTGGTTCGCACCGACGGCCCGGTGGCGGTAAACCGGGAAAACGGCGCACGTTACGTGGTGATCCAGAGCAACGTCGCCGGGCGTGATCTGGTCGGCTTCGTCGCCGACGTGAAACAGGCCGTGGCGACCAAAGTGAAACTGCCGGCGGGTTACAGCGTGGTCTACGGTGGCCAGTTCGAAAACCAGCAACGCGCCGCGCTGCGCCTGATGATCGTGGTGCCGGTGGCGTTGGGCCTGATCTTCCTGCTGCTGTTTGCCACGTTCCGCAGCCTGAGGCAGGCCGCGCTGATCATGGCCAATGCGCCGTTCGCGCTGGTCGGCGGCGTCATGGCGCTGGGCATCACCGGCGAATATCTGTCGGTGCCGGCATCGGTTGGCTTCATCGCCTTGCTCGGCATTGCGGTGTTGAACGGCGTCGTGCTGGTGTCGTATTTCAATCAGTTGCGCGACGAGGGTCTGCCTGCCGCCGAAGTGGTACGCGAAGGCGCATTGCGCCGCCTGCGCCCGGTGATGATGACCGCCAGCATTACCGCCTTCGGCCTGTTGCCGCTGCTCACCGCCAGCGGTCCCGGTTCGGAAATCCAGAAGCCGCTGGCCATCGTGGTGATGGGCGGCCTGTTCACTTCCACCGTGCTGACCCTGTTGGTGCTGCCGGTGCTTTATCGCCGTTTCATCCTTGGCGTTTCAAATTGAGAGAAAAAGCATGAGTTTGGTTCAACTCACCCTGGTCGCCCCGGCCAGCCTGGAAGAAACCCTGGCCGAGTATCTGCTGGCGCATCCGGAATGGGGTGGCGGCTTTACCCTGTTGCATGCCGAGGGACGCGGCAGCCGCGAACATGCCTTGACGCCGCAGGAGCAGGTGCGCGGCCGCGTCGCCCGCACGCAATTTCAGGTGGTGTTGCAGGCCGATGCCGCCAACCGCCTGCTGACTGAATTGAAACTCCGCTTCCCGAAACGGGATGTGGCCTGGTGGCTGACGCTGGTACTGGATTTCGGGAGATTGGGATGAACGCGCGCAAACCGGGATTACGTATCGTGTTGGGTGCGTTGTGTCTTATTTCAATTTATGCCCATGCCAACCCCGTCCTGACACCGCCCGCCGATCTGCCGCCCGCCGCCAGCATCGATGCCGCGCTGGCGGCGCATCCTGCCGTCCTTGCCGCCCGGTCGCGGCTGGCGGCGGCAACGGCGGAGGGCCGTCGACTGCATGCCGGCGAGTATGAATACCAGGCGCGCGCTGCCTACACCCGGCGGCACGAAAGCGGCATCGGTGGTAGCAACGATTGGGAAATCGGCATCGAACGCGGCCTGCGTTTGCCCGCCAAAGCCAGGCTGGATGAGGAAACTGCCGCCACGCTGATCGCAGAAGCCGAAGCACGGGTGGCGGATGCGCGCCATGAAGCCGCGCGTGAGTTGGTCGGCCTCTGGTATGCCACGCTGCGTGGGGCAGTGGAAGCCGATGCCTGGCAGGATCAAGTTGCATTGCTGCAGCGCCAAAGCGATGTCGTTGCCAAGCGTTTGCGGGCTGGCGATGCCGCAGTGATGGAAAGTGCACAGGCGATGGCCGCCATGCATCAGGCGCAGGCCGAACGCCGCCGTGCCGAAACGTCTGCCGCAGCCGCTGCGGCGATGCTGTCGTTGCGCTTTCCCGGTTTGCCGAAACCGACCCTGCAACCCGGTCCTGCGCCGGCGCTCTCCGGGAATGCCGAGGAGTGGATCGCCGCCGCGCTGGCGGACAACCACGAATTGGCCATCCTGCGGAAGGAAAGCCAGCGCATGCAGATTCTGAGCCGACGCCAACAGGCCGACCTGCGGCCCGACCCGACCCTGGGTTTGCACGTTTCGCGCGAGCGCAGCGGCCAGGACAACCTGATCGGCGTCAGTCTTGCGCTGCCATTGCCAGGCGAGGCGAGACGCGCGCGGGTGACAGCGGCAAACGCAGAAGCCAATGCACTGACGCAATTGCTGGCGGCAGCCAGAACGCGCATCGAAGGCGAAATTCGCGGCACGCATCTGAATCTGCAAGGCGGCTTGAGCCGCCTGGCGGCGCAGGAAGAAATGGTACTGCAACTGGAGCGTTACGCCGGCCTTGCCTGGCGGGCTTATGAATTGGGCGAGGCGGATTTGTTCGAGGCGCTGAACGCGCGTAAAAGTGCGTATGACGCTCGCCTTGAAACGGCAACATCGCGCTTCGATGTCCACGAGTCGGCTGCCCGGCTGTTGCTGGATAGCCACCAACTCTGGTTGCCCGAGTCGGGTCATGCCGCACATTGATCGACATAATCGGAGCGATACACCTGCTTCTGCGCCGATGACTGCGCCGTAACCACGTATTTGCGCGGGCGCACTGGCGCACCGATACGATTTCACGTTAATAATGCGGCTACAAAAAAATCAGGAGCCGCAGAAGTGACCCCCTCCACGCCCCAATACATCGTACCCATCCTGGCTGGAGGCGGTACCCGTTTGCCGGCGCATGTCGGTGTGCTCACCGCGTTGCGCGACATGGACTACCGCTATCGGCATATCGTTGGCGTTTCCGGTGGCAGCGTGGTGGCGGCATTGGCGGCGTTCGGCAAATCGCCGGAAGACATGCGGCAATTGTTTCGCGATGTCGATTTCAGCCAGTTTCGCGGTTATTCACTGGTCAACCTTATCCTGCGCGGCGGCCTGTCCAACGGCAAGCGCTTCGAACGCTGGCTGGAGGGCGAAATCGATGGCGCCTGCTTCAAGGATAGTCCGATCGATCTGAATGTCGTGGCGACCGATGTCCGCTCCGGTCAGCCGGTCATCTTCAACCGCGCCAATACCCCCGAGCTTTCGGTGGCGCGGGCGGTGCTGTTCTCGATTTCGATTCCATTGCTGTTTCCCTTCCATCATTACGGTCGGCATGTGCTGACCGATGGCAGCATCCTGGCCGAAGATGGTCTGTTCCGCGACTGGTCGGGCGATCACACGCCGATATTCTGTTTCCGCCTGCGCGATTCCCGCGTGGCGGCTGAGCATCTCTCGCGGCGCATACTGCCGGTGGCGGACTACCTGTTCATGCTGATGCGTACCTTCATGAGCACGTTGTCGCGCGAATACATGAGCGATGCGCTGTGGCTGAATACCGTGCTGATCGAAACCGAGGGCATGTCACCGCTGGAGTTTCACATGACGCCGGGACAGAAGAACGCCCTGTTCGATGCCGGCTACAACACCACGCGTGAGTATTTGCCGGCGAAACTAGCGCGGCAGAACGATAAACTTTGAACGATTCCACCGCTCATTTACCTTTTGCTCTTCCTGGAGTTTCATCTTGAACGCACTTTCCCTTGCTCCCGAAGAACATTTCATTCGGAAAGAACCTTATTACGAGGCGGTCGGCAACGAGATCGCCATCTTCGAAGCGGCCTACACGCACAAATTGCCGATCTTGCTGAAAGGCCCCACCGGTTGCGGCAAAACCCGGTTCATGGAATACATGGCCTGGCGTCTGGGGCGGCCGATGATCACCGTGTCCTGCCATGACGATCTGACGGCTTCCGATCTGGTCGGCCGTTATCTGGTCAAGGGCGGCGAGACGGTCTGGGTCGATGGCCCGCTGACCCGCGCGGTACGCGTGGGCGGCATCTGCTATCTGGACGAGATTGTCGAGGCGCGCAAGGACACCATGGTCGTCATCCATCCCCTGGCCGACGACCGCCGTACCTTGCCGATGGAGAAACTCGGCCAGCTGCTCGAAGCTTCGGACGATTTCTGCCTCGCCATTTCCTACAACCCCGGCTATCAGAGCGTGCTGAAGGATCTCAAGCAATCGACCCGGCAACGTTTCGTCGCGCTCGAATTCGACTATCCGGTGGCAGAACTGGAACGCAAGATCGTCGCCACCGAATCCGGCGTGGATCCGGCGCTGGCCGAGAAACTGGTGAAATTCGCCCAGATGACGCGCAATCTGAAAGGCAGCGGCCTGGAGGAGGGCGCCTCGACGCGTCTGCTGGTGCATGCCGGCAAACTGATCAAGGGCGGTATCGATCCGGTGACGGCTTGCCGCAGCGCGGTGGCGCAGGCGGTGACCGATGACGGCGACATGCTGGCGGCAATTCAGGAACTGTCGTCGTCGTTGTTCTGATCCGAAACATGGGCCTATACTTGGTCATGTTAATAGGCAGGAGCAAACCATGTTGAGCATCAACATCCATGAAGCCAAGGCCAAGCTGTCCGAATACCTCGCCGCCGTCGAGGCCGGCGAAACGGTGCAGATCTGCCGGCGCAATGTACCGGTGGCCGAGATTGTCCCGCTGGCTCAGCCGCGCAAGACGCCGCGCCCGGTTGGGCTGGGGCCGCATGAGGAAGGCTACGAAATCCCGGCTAGCTTCTTTGAGCCGCTGCCGGACGATTTGCTGAAAGCATTCAATGGCGAACTCCCCGATCCGATCATGGACAGCTTTATTCCCGAAGCTGCATCGCTCAAGGCAGCCGAATCTAAGCCGGGTTACAAAAAGTGAAGCTGCTGGTCGATACCTGCACATTCATCTGGCTGGCCACGGCTCCGCATCAGTTATCCAAGGGCATGCGTCTGCTCTATGAAAACGCAGGCAACGAGGTTTACCTTTCGGTTGCCTCCGCCTGGGAGATTTCCATAAAGCACCGCAGTGGGAAGTTGCGTTTGGCTGCGGATTTGTCGCCCGCCGAGTTCATCCCGGAAGCACGCCGCCGCCATGGCATTCAGGTTCTGGCCCTGCGTGAAGAAGACAGCTTCATCCTTTCCAGGTTGCCGCCGATTCATCACGATCCGTTCGACCGCATGCTGATCTGTCAGGCCATCGCCAATCAGATGGTGATCCTGACGCCGGACCCGTTGATCACCCAATACCCGGTGCTCACCCGCTGGTAATGCCATGACCGCCAATACCCGTACCGCCGACGAGTTGTATGAACTGCTGGAAGAATGGCTGGAAGCCGATCTGACCTTTCACAAGGTTGCCGGCCTGTCCGCCGAACTGGCCGAGATGTCCGAGGAAGATTGCGATTTCATCCTGTCCTGGATCAAACGCATCGCCAGCACGCATCTGGAACTCGGCTGGCAGTTCGGCAAGCGTGCGCCGAAACTGCTCGCCCGCATGGGCATGCGCCAGGTCGAAGCCTGGGCGGTGTATGCCTGCGATGCCTATGACCAGCTCGGCTTGCGGGTCGCGTTGCAGGCCGTCGAGCAGGTCGAAAGTTTCGCCGCCAACCTGGCCCACAAACAGCTCGAACTGACTGCCGGCGTGATGTTCGACGAGGTCGCCGGCGTGCTGGGCAACTTCGTGCGCGGCTTGTCCGGTCGCAAGCTGACCATCGCCCAGGCCGAATCGGTGCATACCAACACCGAGAAAATCCATTTGCCGAAGGTGATCGCGCGACTGCCCAGCACCGAGGACAACTTCAAGCTGGCGAAAGCCATCGTCGCGCTGCTCTGGGCGCAGACCCGCTTCGGCACCTACCGCGCCGATCTGGTCGCGGCTTGTGCTGACTTTCCGCATCCGGACCGCGCCATGGGTCAGCTGAATGCGCTGGAAACACTGCGTCTGACCGCCTGCATCGCGCGCGAGCTGCCCGGACTGCACCGCGACATGGAACGTCTGAAAGGTGCGCTGGGCGAGGGCTTGCCGCCGGGCTGGGAGGGCTATGCGCAACGACTGTCGGACCCGGAAGCCAGCATCGAAGACAGCTTGAAGTTGCTGGGCGATGTCTATCATCTGCCCGACTTCCCGCCCTGGTGCTATCAGGGCGAACTGCGTCCGGATGCGGTCGCCATCGCCTTTGCCGCGCGCCAGGAAAAGGAAAAGGCGCGCTTGCGCGTCAAGCTTGCCGAGTTGCTGGCAGAGCATGAACGGCACAAGCCGCGCAGTCCGGATGCCGCCGAGTCGGAGGCAAAGCAGTTCGAGGCCGAGGTCAATGACGAAGAAGGCCGCATGGACATCGATCTGACGCTCGACGGCCTGCCGCTGGCGCCGCCGGACGATGTGAAACAACTGATGGCGTCGGTGTTCCTCGATTTCGGCGAGATTCCGCCGGAATATCTGGTGCCGGCCGGCGACGGCGAATATGACGCCAGTCTGCTGCACGACGTGCAGGCCGACCCGGACGCGGTATGGCAGGGCACCTATCACGAGGAAGGCGCGCTGTTCTATCCCGAGTGGGACATGGGCCGCCAGCACTACCGCAAGAACTGGTGCGTGATGCGCGAGAAGGACGTGCCGCCGGTGTATGACAAGTTTCACCGCGAGACGCTGGAAAAGTATGCCGGACTGGTCAAACATCTGCGCCATGCCTTCGAGGCGATGCGCGACGAAAACCGGCTGCTGAAACGTCAGGCCTATGGCGATGAAGTCGATATCGACGCGCTGGTGGAAGCACTGGCCGATGCCAAGGATGGCAGTGAAATGTCGGATCGCCTGTTTGTGCGCCAGCATCGCGCCGAGCGCAATATCGCGGTCGCCTTCATGGTCGACATGAGTGGCAGCACCAAAGGCTGGATCAACGAGGCCGAACGCGAGGCGCTGGTGTTGCTGTGCGAAGCGCTGGAGCGATTGGGCGACCGCTACGCGATCTACGGCTTCTCCGGCACCACGCGCAAACGCTGCGAGTTGTACCGCATCAAGACCTTTGACGAACCCTACAACGACGAAGTCAAAGCGCGCATTTCCGGCATTCGCGCGCAGGAATACACGCGCATGGGTTTCGCCATCCGCCATCTAACCGATCTATTGAACAAGATCGAAGCGCGCACCAGGGTGCTGGTGACTTTATCGGATGGCCGGCCGGACGATTATTTCGACGTTTATCGTGGTCAGTACGGTATCGAGGACACCCGTATGGCGCTGCTCGAAGCGCGACGTTCCGGTGTGCATCCATTTTGTATTACCATCGACCGTGAAGCGCGCGACTACCTGCCGCATATGTATGGTGCGGCCCGCTACATCATTCTCGACGATGTACGCCAGTTGCCGTTCAAGGTATCCGATATCTACCGACGCATCACGAGTTGAGTGGGGGGAATCCTATGTTCGCCCGCACTCGCTAATGGGATAATGCCGCCATGACCGAACCGCAAAACCAATCTCCGCGTAGCCGCATGCAAGCCTTGCTGGCCATTCCCGACAATCAGCGTACCGAGGAACAATGGGACGAGCTGCACGAGCTCGAAATTACCCTTGCTCCGGGAAATCGCATCGGCCATCAGGAAAAACTGAATCCGTCCGGCGGTCAGGGCAGGACTGGCGGTCGCAGTAATCCGGGGGGCAATCCTCGCGGCGGCAATCCGCAAGGCGCGCCGCGCGGAGAAAGTCGTGGCGGCGGACGCAGCGGACGCAATCCGCAAGGGCCACGCCCGCAGAATATCGGCCCGCGCAAGCCTGTTGAGGCCATTGTCCAGGTAGAAGGCGGCTCGGGAGATGTCACACCATTCGATAGTGGTGGCGAAATCCCGGTCGCTGGAGTCCCCGCCAAGAAGCCGTTCCGCCGGTTCCACAAGAAGCCGCCGAAGCCGGTCGAGGGTTAGGCCAGGTTGCACTCAAGTAGCAGGGAAAAGCGCTACGCGTTTCCCTCTCTTACGTTCGATTGCCGCTCAGTTGCCACTCAGTTGCCACTTAATAGCCGTCCAAGCAGGGCGCGCACGGTGGTTGGATCGAACGGTTTTTCGCACAGGCCGACTACACCCAGATCTTCCACCGCAGCCAGGCGGCTTTGATTGTTTTCGCTGGTCACCATCAGCACCGGTACGTCTTTCTGCCAGCTCTGCGTGCGGATGAACTGGATCAGCGCCTGACCATCCATTTCCGGCATGTTGTAGTCCGTCACCACCAGGTCGACGGCATTGTCGGCCAGCAGATCAGCGGCAATGCGGCCGTTTTCCGCTTCGAGAAAATGTTTGATCCCCAGGTTGGTCAGCACCTGACGCATGAATTTTCGCGCCATCGGACTGTCGTCCACCACCATCACGCGCAAGGCATCCAGGTCGAAACCGGCTTCATCCAGACTGCTGTCGACGTTGAGAAAATCCAGTACCGCGCGCAGCGCCGCTTCCAGTTCCGGCTGGCTGAACGGTTTCGGCAGGATGGCGGAAACCCCCGATTGGCGCACCGGGTCGAGCTGGGTGTGCTGACTTTCGCTCGAAACCAGAATGAACGGAACCGCCGCCAGCGCGGCTTCGGAGCGTATGGCCCGGATGAGTTCGGCCCCGGTCATGTCGGGCAGATGAAAGGCGCTCACCACCAGCGAAGTTGGATTCGTTCGCAGATGTGCAAGGGCTTCGCCGCCGTTGCGTGCCGTGCTGATCTGGGTAATGCCGGCCTTGGCCAGTTCATTGCTGAGCAACTTGCTCTGCATGGCCGAGGGTTCAACCACCAGCGTGGCCAGGTCCAGGAGTGAGAGTTGGCGTGTCATGGCGGCGATATCGGGTCGGCTGGGTGTTTCTTTAATGCAAAGGCAAACGCCGGATTTTTACGGGATGGCTCACTTCCTGGGTAGCCAGACCTGTTCACAGGGTGTCGGAAAACACTCAGTCACCCCGCCCCGGATTCAACCATTCCGGGGTGACGACCAGGCCGGGGTCCAGTGCAGTGGGCTCAATAGAATCAAAAGCTTCTGGACCCCGGCATCCGCCGGGGTGAAGGTTATTCAAAGAATTTCACATTTTTCGACACCCTGTTAAGCCCGATGCACCGGAATCTTGCCGATCTTCATCCGCCATTCGCGCGGGCCGCTGTCGTGCACCGAGTTGCCGCGGCTGTCGACTGCCACCGTGACCGGCATGTTCTCCACGTCGAATTCGTAGACCGCTTCCATGCCGAGTTCCGGGAAGGCCAGCACGCGGGCGTGCTTGATCGCCTTGGCGACCAGATAGGCGGCGCCGCCGACGGCAATGCAGTAGACCCCGGCGTGCGCCTTGATTGACGCAATCGCCTCCGGGCCGCGTTCCGATTTGCCGACCATGCCGAGCAGGCCGACCTGTTCGCCGAGCATCAGGTCGGTGAACTTGTCCATCCGCGTTGCCGTGGTCGGGCCGGCCGGGCCGACGGCTTCGTCACGCACCGGGTCGACCGGGCCGACGTAGTAGATGAACTTGTTGTGGAAATCGACCGGCAGCGGCTGGCCGGCCTTGACCAGTTCGGCCAGCTTCTTGTGCGCGGCGTCGCGGCCGGTGAGCAGTTTGCCGGACAGCAGAAGTTGCTCGCCGGCCTGCCAGGTGGCGGTGTCGGCGGCGGTCAGCGTGTCCAGATCGACGCGGCGGGCGGTGGCCGGGCCGCTTGATGCAATCTCTGGCCATTCTGAAAGGGCAGGTGGCGAGAACGCGGCCGGACCGGAACCGTCGAGCGTGAAATGAATATGCCGGGTCGCGGCGCAGTTCGGGATCAGCCCGACCGGCAGGCTGGCGGCGTGGGTCGGGAAATCCTTGATCTTGACGTCGAGCACCGTGGTCAGGCCGCCCAGGCCCTGCGCGCCGATACCCAGCGCATTGACCTTGTCGAGCAGTTCCAGACGCAATTCTTCGATGCGGTTCGATGCGCCGCGCGCGCGCAGTTCGTGGATGTCGATCGGGTCGAGCAGGGCTTCCTTGGCCATCAGCAAGGCCTTTTCCGGCGAACCGCCGATGCCGATGCCGAGGATGCCCGGCGGACACCAGCCGGCGCCCATTTCGGGCAACACCGAAAGCACCCAGTCGACGATGGAGTCGGATGGGTTCAACACGGTGAAATGCGCCTTGTTTTCCGAGCCGCCACCCTTGGCCGCAACTTTGACATCGACCGTGTCGCCCGGCACCAGATCCATGTAGATCACCGCCGGCGTGTTGTCGCGCGTGTTTCTGCGTGCACCGGCCGGGTCGGCCAGCACCGAGGCGCGCAGCGGGTTGTCCGGGTCGAGATAGGCGCGCCGCACGCCTTCGTTGACCAGATCGGTGATGTTCGGATTGCCTTCCCAGCGCACGTCCATGCCGATCTTCAGGAATACGACGGCCATGCCGGTGTCCTGGCAGATTGGCCGATGGCCTTCGGCGCACATCTGCGAGTTGATCAGGATCTGCGCCATCGCATCGCGCGCGGCGGGCGATTCTTCCTGGTCGTAGGCGGCCTTCATCGCACGGATGAAATCGAGCGGGTGATAGATCGAGATGAACTGGAAAGCGTCGGCGATGGACTGGATGAAATCTTCCTGGCGAATGATGGTCATGAAATTCCCCTTGGCAATGCTCCGATCCGGTCATTCCGGCGCATGCCGGAATCCAGAAGAGTGGACAGACTGGGCACCGGCCTTCGCCGGTGAGACGGTGAACAGTATCGCGCTGCATGAACGCATATAAAACCCAATATTAGCCGATCAAAATATTGGGTTTTTCAATACCCAACCTTAAAAAATTTGTGCGGTGCAGTATGAGTTTTGGGAATAGCGTTCGCTCCATACAAGGAACGGGCATCGACCCGGCTCCACTTTGATCGAGAGACGAGGAGTTCCATACATGGCCATCGCGAGTCGCGAGGTTGGCAGCAGCCTGGGTGCGGGTTTGGGTGCGGGGTTGGGTGACTACTGGCCCGGCATCCAGCTCTATTACCCGCCGGTGAAATACGCGCCGGCGCTGGGGCTGTACGAAGACCTGGAAGCCGCCGCGCTGCGGTTTCAGAAGCATGCCCGGCATTGCCATGCGCAGACGCTGTTGTTCGATCTGGAAGACGGCTGCCGCCAGAAAGCCTTGTCGCGTGATCTGCTGCGTCAGGAACTGCCCGGCCTGAATCGTGACGATCTGGCGGTGGCGGTGCGCATCAACCCGTTTCGCACGCCGGAATACGAACTCGATCTGCAAATGGTCAGGGATCTCGCCGACCACATCGATGTGGTGATGCTGGCCAAGGCCGGCGAGGCCTACGGCGCGGCGGAGATCCGCGATCTATCGGCGTGTCTGGCCGGGATGAATCCGCGCATCACCATCCAGCCGATCATCGAACATCCCAAGTCGCTGAAGATCGCGCCGGACATCATGGCCTACCCGACGGTGAAGCATGTGGTGTTCGGCATCCACGACTTCTCCAAGGCGATGGGCATCCAGATCACGCCGCGCGGCTGGACCCAGGAGTTGTCCTACTTCCTGCACCAGATCATCTTCGAGGCGCGCATCAACGGCGTTGGCGTCATTGGCGGTGTCGAGGTGCTGATCGGCCAGGCCGGCATGCCGGAAAACTATCTGGAACCGCACGACATCCGGCGCTGGCTGGATCTGCACGGCGATGACGAATCGCGCGTCGTGTATCGCCACGCCTGCGAGGAAGCGGCGATGGGGCTGACCGGAAAACAGGTGATCCACCCCAGCCACATCCATCTGTGCAAGGTCGCCTACACACCCTCGCCGACCGAAGTGGCACGCAATATCCGCGTGCTGAAGGCGGCGGTGGATGCCGATGCCCTGCTCGGCGGCGCGATCAAGTTCGAAGGCGAAATGCTCGACCCGCCGATGTTCGGCAAGGCTCTGCAGGTGTTGCTGCGCGCGCATGCGCTGCGGGCCTTGTCGGAAGCCGATACCGATTTCGCGCTGCAGGTGCTGGCGATGCTGCCGGCGCAGGTGGTTAGAGAGAACTGGCCGTATGGGGTCATTTTATGAACGTATGTGAATCTTTGCCCATGTTGGAGACCGTCATGCCGTTTGAAGCCTTCCCAGCCTGGACCTGGAAACTGCCCGAGCACTTCAACATCGGCGTCGCCTGCACCGATGCGCACCTGGGCACCGCCAATGAAAACAAGCTGGCGATGATTGTTGAAGACGATGAGCTGGGCGTGTCTACCGCGACCTATCGGCAACTGGCGCAAGCCACTTCGCGTTTTGCCCAGTTGCTGCGCAATCTGGGTGTCGCGGCAGGGGAGCGGGTGTTGATCCGACTGCCCAATTCGCTGGCCTATCCCACCGCCTTTCTCGGTGCGATGAAACGAGGCGCCATCGCGGTGCCGACTTCGACCTTGCTGACCGCCGAGGAAGTGGTTTATCTGGCGCGCGATTCGGAAGCCAGCGTGCTGGTCACCGACAAAGCCATGTGGCAAGGCTTGCGCGAAAAACTGGTCGGGCTCTCGCATTTACGCTTCGTCCTGCTGACCGGGCCGGGTGGTTTGCTGCCGGCCAGCGGTATCGAAGTACGCGATCTGGAAAGCGAACTGGAGGAAATCGGCAGCTGCGAGCCGCCGCATAAAACCCAATCGCACGATCCCGCCTATCTGGTCTATACCTCCGGCACCACCGGCTACCCGAAAGGCGTGCTGCACGCGCACCGGGCGATGGTCGGGCGCGAGCCGGCGGCGCAATACTGGTTCGACTTCGCAGAAGACGGTCACGACCGCATCGTGCATTCCGGTAAATTCAACTGGACCTATGTGCTCGGCTCCGGCCTGATGGACCCGCTGTATCGCGGCAAGACGGTGATCGTGCATGAAGGAAAAAATGATGCAGCGGGCTGGATTCGTCTGATCGCCAAGCACAGCGCGACGATCTTCATCGGCGTGCCGACCATCTATCGCCAGATCATCCAGAAAACCCAGTTCACCGGCGCCGATGTGCCGACCCTGCGCCATTGCATGAGCGCCGGCGAACACCTGTCGGACGAGATGCTGGGCCTGTGGAAGGATCGCTTCGGCGTCGAAATCTACGAAGCGGTGGGCATGTCGGAAGTGTCCTATTACCTGTCGGAAAACAGGTTCCGGCCGATCCGCCCCGGATCCGCCGGCTTCCCGCAACCCGGCCACGATGTGCGCCTGCTCGACCCGGAGACCCTGCGCGAGGTCGCAGCCGGCGAGGAGGGCATGATCTGCCTGCCGGCCGACGATCCCGGCCTGTTCATGCGCTACTGGAATCTGCCGCAGGAAACCGGCAAGGCGTTCAAGGAGTGCTGGTTCCTGACCGGCGATTACGCCCGCTTCGATGACGACGGCTACATCTGGTTTCTCGGCCGGCGCGACGACATCATCAATTCCTTCGGCTACCGGGTATCGCCGCACGAGATCGAACGGGTGATGAAAACGCATCCGGCGGTGGCCGATTGCGCCGCAACCGGAGAGGAACTGGCCGCCGACAAGGTGCTGGTGGTGGCGTATGTGATGCTGCATCCGGGGTCCAGCGTGACCGCCGATGAGCTGGCCGCCTTCGGCCGCGAACATCTGGCCGGCTACAAGGCGCCGAAGATCATCTACCTGGCGGCCGATTTTCCGCGCACCAAGAACGGCAAGATCATCCGCAAGCAGTTGTCGCCATCGCTGGCGACGGGGAGGTCGGCATGACATCGCGCCACTATCAGTTCTCCGTCATACCGGCGAATGCCGGTATCCAGCGTCTACTCCCACAAACTGGATACCGGCATTCGCCGGTATGACGGGCAGCAAGGAAATCACCATGTCCCACTACCGTCCGCGCCGTTCAATGCTCTACATCCCGGCCTGCGTGCCGCGCTTCCTGGCCAAGGGGCGCGAATTGCGCGTCGATACGCTGATCTTCGATCTGGAGGAATCCGTACTCGTCGAACGCAAGACCGAGGCCCGCCGCAATGCCGCCGAAGCGCTGCAACAGGGCGGCTATGGTCAGCGCGAAGTGGTGGTGCGGGTGAACCGGCACGACTCTGCCTGGGGCCTGGACGACCTCACCGCGATCGCGCCATTGCGGCCGGATGCGATCCTGTTTCCGCGCATCCAGAGTCGCGCCGATGTGCTTGCCGCGCTGGCCGCGCTGGATGCCGCCGGCGGCGAACACCTGCCGATCATGCTGATGCTGGAAACCCCGCTGGCGGTGCTGCGCGCCGAAGAAATCGCCGGCGCATCGGAGCGCATCCGCTGTCTGGTGATGGGCACCTCCGACCTGACCAACGAACTGCATGCGCGCATCACGCCGGACCGTTTGCCGATTCTTTACAGCATGTCGCACTGCCTGCTGGCGGCGCGCGCGCATGGCCTGCCCATCGTCGATGGCGTGTATCTCGACATGAAGGATATGCCCACCTTTGAATATGCCTGCCGCATGGCGCGCGACCTGGGTTTCGACGGCAAGACGGTGATCCACCCGCTGCAGATTCAGTATGCCAACGATGCTTTCACCCCGCATGCGCCCAGTGTTGAACGTGCGCGCAAGATCATCGCGGCATTCGCCGAAGCGAATGCCGAAGGGCGCGGCGTGACGGTTGTCGAAGGACGTCTCGTGGAAAATCTGCATGTCGAGGCGGCGCGGCGCACCTTGATGATTCACGCCATGATCGAGAAGATGGAGACGGAAAGCCTATCCAACACCGTCACCCCGGCGCGGGCATCGTAGGTTGGGCAAAGCGCAGCGTGCCCAACATCGCACACGCCGCAAGGAACAACGCAGCACAGGAGACCCAGGATGAGCAAAGCCACAACCGGTAATTTCTTCGAAGACTTCCATCTCGGCCGCACCTTTGTGCATGCCACGCCGCGCACCGTGGGCGAGGGCGACATCGCGTTGTATCTGGCGCTGACCGGTTCGCGTCATGTCATCGGCTGCGCCGCGCCGGTGGCGCATGCGCTGGGCTATCCGGCACGACCGCTCGACGAAATGCTGGTATTCCATCTCGCCTTTGGCAAGACCGTGGCCGATATCTCCCTCAATGCGGTCGCCAATCTGGGCTATGCCGACGTGCGCTGGCTTGCGCCGGTTTACGTCGGCGACAGCCTGGCGGCCGAATCGACGGTGATCGGCCTGAAGCAGAACAGCAGTGGCGACAGCGGTGTGGTCTGGGTGCGTTCGACGGCGGTGAACCAGAATGACGAAGAGGTGCTGACCTGGATCCGCTGGGTGATGGTCAGGAAGCGCGACCGCTCACGCCCGCCCCCGCCGGTGTTGATTCCGGAAACGACGGCGCGGGTCAAGCCGGAGCGTCTGGTGGTGCCGGATTTCCTTGATTGCCGCGAATTCGAGACCGGCCTGACCGGCGGTGAATGGCGCTGGGACGATTACGAGGTCGGCGAATGCATCGACCATCCGGCCGGCATGACGCTGGACGAGTCCGACCACACCTTCGCCACCCGCCTTTACCAGAACCCGGCGCGACTGCATTTCGATGCGCATGTGATGCGTGAGTCGGCCTTCGGACGGCGACTGGTGTACGGCGGCCACGTCATTTCCGTCTGCCGCGCGCTGAGTTACGAAGGATTGGAAAATGCGTTGCTGGTCGCCGCCATCAATGCCGGCACGCACTGCCATCCGACGTTTGCCGGCGACACGCTGTATACACGGACGCAGGTGCTGGAAAAATGGGCGCTGCCCGGGCGCGCCGATCTGGGTGCGCTGCGCCTGCGTATGCTGGGCCTGAAGAATCTGACCCCACCCGAACTGGCCGAGGCGAAAGTCGATGGTCAATATCACCCCAATGTCGTGCTCGATCTGGATTACACCGTATTGATGCCGCGCACAATGTAGCTGTCATTCCGGCGCAATCCGGAATCCAGGCGTCACTGACTGGACCCCGGCTTGCGCCGGGGTGACGTTGAAACGAGGAGACAAGATGACCCAAGCCGTACATCCAAGTGCCGCCCTGTTCGCCGGCGAAAAGCCCTTCCCGGTGATTCCCGCCTGCGAGCATTTCGCCGGCAGTGAAAAACTCATCCTGAAAGCGCTGGAGCAGATGGAGAAACTCGGCCCGGTGTTCAACGTGACGTGCGATTGCGAAGACGGCGCCCCGGCCGGGCGTGAACGCGAGCATGCCGGGATGATCGTGCGGGTGCTGAAAACCGAGGCCAACCATCACCGCATGGCCGGCGCCCGCATTCATGATTACTCGCACCCGGCCTGGCGGCAGGATGTGGAGATTCTGGTCGCCGGCGTCGGTGAGTTGCTGGCCTACATCACGCTGCCGAAGAGCACCGAATACGCCCACGCCGCCGAGATGATCGATTTCATCCAGCACATGGCATCGATGCACGGCATCGAGCGGGAAATTCCGATTCATATCCTGATCGAAACCCACGGCGCCCTGCGCGACGTGCATCGCATCGCCACCCTGCCGTGGCTGCAGGTGCTCGACTTCGGCCTGATGGATTTCGTCTCCGGCCATCACGGCGCGATTCCGGCCAGCGCCATGCGCAGCCCGGGCCAGTTCGAGCACAAGCTGATCGCCCGCGCCAAGACCGAAGTCGTCTCCGCCGCCCTGGCCAATGGCGTGATCCCGTGCCACAACGTCACGCTGGATCTGAAGAACCCGTACACGACCTATCAGGACGCTCGACGCGCGCGCATGGAATTCGGTTTTCTGCGCCAGTGGAGCATCTACCCGACGCAGATCCAGCCCATCGTCGATGCGATGAAGCCGGATTACAGCGAAGTCGAAACCGGTGCCGCGATCCTGCTTGCGGCGCAGCAGGCGGATTGGGGGCCGATCCAGCATGCCGGCGAACTGCACGACCGCGCGACCTATCGCTATTACTGGGAAGTGTTGCAAAAGGCGCGGGTCACCGGACTGAAATTGCCGCAATCAGCCGAGACCGCCTTCTTCATGCCTGAAACCTGAACCTTGCTCCTTGGACCATTAAACCCGGTTCAACGCTGCGCCCCGACCCGGCCGAGCGCCAGATTCGCCGCTGCCGTGCGGGTTTCGACGCCCAGTTTCTCGAACACATGCTCAAGGTGCTTGTTTACCGTGCGCGGGCTGGTCTGCAGGATGTCGCCGATGTCCTTGTTGGTCTTGCCCTTGGTCACCCAGAACAGCACTTCCGCCTCGCGCAGCGTCAGGCGGAAGGCACCGATCAGGTTCTCGATGGCGGCCTGGTGGTTTTCCTCGTGCAGCACCAGCAGCCACTCGTCTTCGTGCCCGAGTTTGCTCGGGTCGTGCAGGCTGGCTAGCAGGCGGCGATTGTGCTGGCTGGCGAGTAGCGGCGGCTCGCGGTTTTCGCGGGTGGCCTGTTGCGCTTCGGCCAGCCATTCGATCAGGCGCGGCGGGGTCAGCCCTTCCGGCATGTCGAAATATTCATGCAGCAACCGTCGCGCCAGCGGCGTTTGCCAGAGCACGCGGCCATCCTTGTGACGCAGCGCGACAGTGGCCTGGCCGAAGGCGTCGAGCGCGCTGCGCGCCTGCTTCATCTGGCGCGCGTTCTGCATGTGCGCGGCGATGCGGGCCAGCACTTCCTGCGGCCGGATCGGCTTGGTGACGTAGTCGGCGCCGCCGGCGGCGAAGGCGGCGACGACGTGTTCGGTCTCGGTCAGGCCGGTCATGAACACGATCGGAATGTGTTGCGTGCTGAAGTCGGCCTTCAGCCGGCGGGCGACTTCGAAGCCATCCATGCCAGGCATCAGCGCGTCGAGCAGGATCACGTCGGGCCGGCTCTGGCGCGCCCGCTGCAGCGCCGATTCGCCGTTGGTCGCGACCAGCACGGTGTAGCCGGCTTCATCCAGCGCGTCGTGCAGCAACGAGAGGTTTTCCGGGATGTCGTCGATGATCAGGACGACATCGCTGTTGAGCGGGTCAATCGGCATCGGAGCGGGCATGGGGATGTTCAGCGAGGGCTTTGCGGATGATTTCGTGCATCGAATCGAACTGGAACTGCCTGGCCAGGCGACGCATGACTTCGACGAATTCAGCATGCGCCGGATCGGCGGCGGCGATTTCGTCGAGCTGGTTCAGGATGCCGCGCGGATAGCCTAGTTCGATCAATGCCTGCAGATCGTGCAGGGCCTGTGCCGATGGCGCCTGCCAGGCCGAGACCGGCGCGGCGGCGGGTGGGGGCGCAGGGTCCACCGCCAGATCGGCGTTGACCCATTCCAGTTTCAGGCGCTGGCCAATCCCGTCAAGCAGTTCGTCGATGCGTACCGGTTTGGTGATGAAGTCCTCGGCACCCATGCCGACTTCGTTGTCGCCGCCCTTGTCGAAGGCATTGGCCGAGACGATGACGATCTCGGCATCGCTGAGGCCGCCTTCGCGCAGACGGCGGATGGTTTCCCAGCCGTCCATCCCCGGCATCGCCAGATCCATGCAGATCAGGTGCGGCTTGAAGCGCGGGATCAGGTCGAGACAGTCCTGGCCGGAAGCGGCTTGCGCAAGCTGGAAACCGAGCGGTTCAAGCACGTTGGCGAGGAATTCGCGGTCGGTGGCTTCGTTGTCGACGATCAGGATGCGCTGCCGCACGCCGACATAGCCGACCCGGCGCACCGCCGGCGCGGCGGTCGGCGCGCGGTGCAGTTGCGGCAGGTAGAGGCGAACCTTGAACACACTGCCCTCGCCCGGCCGGCTTTCCACCTGCATCTCGCCGCCCATCAGATCGGTCAGCATCCTGGCGATGGTCAGGCCGAGGCCGGTGCCGCCGGTGGCGCCGACGTGGGCTGCGCTGCCGCGCGAGAACGGCTCGAAGATGCGGTCGAGTTCATCGGGCGGAATGCCGGGGCCACTGTCCTCGATCTCGAACTGCGCCATTTCGCGCTGGTATTTCAGGCGCAACACGACGCCGCCGCTGGCGGTGAACTTGACCGCGTTGCCGAGCAGGTTGATCAGGATCTGGCGCAGCCGGCGCGGATCGGTACGCACGCTGGCGGGAAGTTCGCCAAGTTGCTGGTATTCGAAGCGGATGCCCTTGTTGCGCGCCTGCGGTTCGAACATCGCAATGATTTCCTGGATAAAGCCGGGGAAGTCGAGCGGACGCGTATCCAGCGTCAGCTTGCCGCCTTCGATGCGGGCGATGTCCAGAGTGCCCTCGATCAGCGACAGCAGATGGTCGCCGCTGCGCCGGATGACGTTGACCGCCTGGCGACGGTGGTCGGGAATGCCGGCATCGGCGTCGAGAATCTGGGCGTAGCCGAGGATGCTGTTGAGCGGCGTGCGCAGTTCGTGGCTGATCGCCGAGATGTAGCGGCTCTTCGCCTGGTTGGCCTGGTCGGCGGTTTCCTTGGCTTGCTGCAACAGCGCGTCGGTATGCCGGTGCGATTCGATTTCCTGCATCAGCAACTGGGTCTGCCGATTCGATTCCTGCTGCGCCACCTGCCGGCTCTTGTGGGTCAGCACCAGCCACCAGGCGACGATGCCGGTGAGCAACAACAACGCGGCACTGATCTTGACGAAGGTGGCACGCACCGATGCCAGGCGAGTCGCGTCGTCGGCGGGCAGGGCCAGCACTTCCTGGTAATAGAGCAGGCCGATCAACACGCCGAGAATCGGCAGTATGCCGGCCATCAGCAGCAGATAATGGCCCAGGCCGGCCTCCAGATAGGGCCGCGCGGCGCCGGGCAGCAAACGCCGCAGCAGCGCGTCCCATTGCGCGCTGAGCCGCGCCTGGGGTTTGCACACATCGTTGCAGCGCGCATCCAGCGTGCAGCAAAGCGAGCAGATGCGATCCTGATACGCCGGGCAATGCGCGAGGTCTTCGCTTTCGTATTCGTTTCCGCAGATACAACAGGTCCGGGTGACAGCGGCGCCGGATCCGGCGCTATCCGCTGTGCGCGCCAGGTAATAGCGGCCGCCGGTGAGCCAGGCGATCAGCGGCGATGCGACAAACGCCGCGCCCAGCGCAATGAACGTCGCCCAGGGTTGCAGCGTTGCGCCGAACAGCCCGACATAGGCAGCCACCGACAGCAGCGAGGCGATGCCCATGGCGCCGACGCCAACCGGGTTGATGTCATATAGATAGGCGCGGCGGAACTCGATGCCGGGCGGCGACAGGCCGAGCGGCTTGTTGATCACCAGGTCGGCCACCACCGCCATCATCCAGGCCACCGCGATATTGGAATACAGGCCGAGCACCCGGCCCAGGGCCTGGAACACGTTCATTTCCATCAGCATCAGCGCGATCAGGGTGTTGAACACCATCCAGACCACGCGGCCGGGATGACTGTGCGTCAGTCGGGCGAAGAAGTTGGACCAGGCCAGCGAGCCGGCGTAGGCATTGGTGACATTGATCTTGAGTTGCGAGATCACCACGAACAGCACGGTGGCGGCCACCGCCCAACCGTAATGCGGGAAAACGTATTCATAGGCCGCCAGATACATCTGGTTGGGGTCCACCGCGCGTTCCAGCGGCACGGCGTGGCTGATCGCCAGATAGGCCAGCAGCATGCCGCCGAACATCTTTGCCACACCCGGAATCACCCAGCCGGGTCCGCCGATCAGCACGCCGGCCCACCAGCGCTTGCGATTCTGTTGCGTGCGTTCAGGCATGAATCGCAGGTAGTCGACCTGTTCGCCCATCTGCGTGATCAGTGCCAGGCCAACCGCCATCGCCGCGCCGAACAACTGGATGTCGAAACCGCTGTGCGCCGCCTGGCCGGCGTAATCGGTGAGGCCGGCGAAGGCATCCGGTTCCTTCCACAGCACGAACAGATACGGCGTGATCAGCATGATCAGCCAGATCGGCTGGGTCAGCGTCTGCACCCGGCTGATCACACTGATGCCGTGGGTGACCAGCGGAATCACCACCAGCGCGCAGATCAGATAGCCCCAGGCCGGCGGGATGTCGAACGCCAGTTCCAGCGCGTAGGCCATGATCGCCGCCTCCAGCGCGAAGAAGATGAAGGTGAACGAGGCGTAGATCAGCGAGGTGAGGGTGGAACCGAGATAGCCGAAACCGGCGCCGCGCGTCAGCAGATCCATGTCCAGCCCGTAACGCGCCGCGTAGATGCTGACCGGCAGGCCGGCCAGGAAGATGATCAGCCCGGTAGCGAGAATCGCCCAGGCGGCGTTGACGAAGCCGTACTGCACCAGCAGCGTCGCGCCCACCGCTTCCAGTACCAGAAAAGCCGCCGCGCCGAAGGCGGTATTGGCGACGCGGCTCTCCGACCATTTCCGGTAGCTGCGCGGCGTGAAGCGCAGCGCGTAGTCCTCCAGCGTCTCGTTGGCGACCCAGGTGTTGTAGTCGCGGCGGACCTTGACCACGCGCTGAAGCGGGGAGTCGGGATGGGTGGGGTCGGGAATCGGATTCATCGGGGCAGGGGCGAATTCAGGCGCACCATACCGCTTTTTCAGCCGGATATCAGCGAGTCCGGCGCAGCAAACAAAAAAGCGCCGCTGGGGCGCTTGTCATTGATTCTGGCGGAGACGCGGGGAAGCGCTGACCATGCAATTGCACATCAATAAATCAACAGCTTATAAATATTGCGAACCTCTGAAGAAACAACCCAGCCCTATGCGCCATGCCGTCCTTGCCGCTGCGCCGCCCGGCCTGAAGAGGCAGCGGCTTCATTTACCGCACCGGCGCGCAAAAAGCGCGGCATTCCCTGGTTGCCGGTTCGGTTGAAATCCGCTTCCAGTGCAGCACGCAATGTGCATTCTTCCACCTCGAACAGCGCCTTCAAACCTTCATTGAGCAACCTGAACAGTCGATCCAGGGCGAGGTCGCCGGTCATGCCGGTCCGGGCATGGAGCCAATCGGAGAATTGCAGGAAGCGCGCGAACGGGGCATCACCCAGGAGCAGCGGCAAGGCATGGGGGAATCGCCCGGAATTGGCCAGCATGTCCCAATAGCGGGCGAAACGCGCCAGACGCCGCATCGTCGCGAAGTCGATGCAATCGGTGGCCAAAATTTCGTAGGGCGGCAGCGGGTTGTAGCGCATGCCGTGGCATTCCGTATGCCGGGCGATGGGCGCGCCGCGCAGACGTTTGAGGATGCCCACCTGGATCTCGTGCGGCCCGAGTGCGATCAGCCGGTCGAAGCCCCGGCCAAAGCTTGCCATGTCTTCGCCAGGCAAGCCGATGATCAGGTCGACATGCAGATGTGCCTGACTGTGCTGCCGCAACCAGCGCAGGTTGTCTTCGCTACCGGCGTTGTCCTGCTGGCGTGAAATCAAGGCCTGCACAGCCGGATTGAAGGTTTGCACCCCCACCTCGAATTGCAGGCTGCCGGGGGGAAAGCGCGCGATCAGGGTCTTGAGCGCCGCCGGCAAATGATCGGGAATCACCTCGAAATGCAGAAACAGCGTGTCGTCCAGTCGCGCCAGGAAAAACTCCAGAATGCGCACGCCGGTGTTCACATTCAGGTTGAACGTGCGGTCGACAAATTTGAAGTGCCGAACGCCGCGTATATACAAGGCCGCCATCTCGTCAAGAAAGCGTTCCAGCTCGAAGGGCTTGGCGGTCTTGTCCAGCGCCGACAGACAGAACTCGCACTTGAACGGGCAGCCGCGCGAGGCCTCGACATAGATGAAGCGGTGAGCGATGTCTTCTTCGTTGTATTCGCGGTACGGCAACACCAGTTGATCGAGGGGACGGACTTCGCCGGCGATGATCTTTGCCGCCGGGGCAACCCCCGCCAGAATCTGCTGACAAAGCCGGGCGAAACTCACCTCGCCCGGCCCGCTGATGACGTAATCCGCCAGCCCGACAATCGCCTGCCCCGCCGTTTCGTGACTGACTTCCGGCCCGCCCAGCACCACCGTCACCTCGGGCGCAACCGCTTTCAGCATTGCCACGACGCGCGTCGTCTCGACCACATTCCAGATGTAGACGCCGAAGCCGACGACACGCGGCTTGCTGATCAGCAAATCTTCAACGATTTCAAGCGCCGGACGCTTGATGGTGTATTCGCGGAGGGATGCTTCCGACCGCAAGTCGCCCAGATTGGCGAGGAGATAGCGCAGCCCCAGCGAGGCATGGATGTAACGCGCGTTGAGCGTGGCAAGAAGAATGGCGGACATGGTCGCTCTTGTACCAGAAGCCGGCGGCAGGCCAATAGCTAAACTGCTGCCCGCCATGAAGCAGGGATGAAGGTTTCTTCTAGGCTCAACATCTGTTGTTGACGGCGGCTGAGCAGTCGAAAGCCCGCTTGTGTTAGTAAGCTGCCGGCTGTTGGTTGGGCATGGTCGTCAAATGGTCGGCCATAAGCGACGGTCGAGGTAGCACTGTCAGATCGTGTGGAGGTCCGCTTTGGGAAAGGCGAGCATCGGACCGGACCCGGCCATCAACGGCCAGTGAAAACCAGTGGGAAACACCTCTCTGAATGGCAGGTCTCGGATCACTAACCCGACCTTCGCAACCCGCAGCCACATTTGCATCGATACTGTATGGGCATACAGTATCGCGTCCCGATCACCCGATCCGGACTGCCATGCTTGCCACCGCCACCTCGCCTCACCGCAAAGTACCATCTCCTGCTGTCGCCAGCCCGAGCGCACGCTGATCTACCGGATCGTGCAGACGCACCTTGCGACTTGGCTGGCGCTTCAGGAGGATGGCGCCGGAGCATGCGCGCCAGCGGTAGTCGAGCGTGAATTCCGCCGTTACCTCGAATGCGGCATCCACGCCCACGGCTTTGCGCGTGCCCGCTGCGCCAACTGTGGCCATGATTTTCTGATCGCCTACTCCTGCAAGTGCAGAGGCGTCTGCCCGTCCTGCACTACCCGCCGCATGGTCGAGACCGCCGCGCATCTGGCTGATCACGTCATCCCGCTCTTCGCCGTGCGCCAGTGGGTGCTGTCCTTGCCCAAACGCCTGCGCTACCACCTGGAGCGTGATCCGGCGGTTCTCAACGCCGCACTGCATATATTTCTTACCGCCATCGAGCTTCCACTGCATCCTGGTGAATGGCGTTTTCGAGGGCGATGCAGGAGGCGGCGTCATCTTTCACCCGGCCGACGGACTGGATGCACCGGCAATAACCAAGGTTCAGACGGCTGTGCGGCGTCGACTGCTGCGCGCGGCTAAGCGGCGCGTCCTGCTGTCGGCCGACGATGTGCAGGTGATGGGCGAGTGGGAGCACGGTGGCGGCTTCTCGGTGAATGCCGAGGTGCGCATCGAGGCCCACGAGCGCGAGGGTCTGGAGCGTCTGTTGCGCTACTGCGCCCGTCCGGCATTTGCGCTGGAGCGCCTGCGTGAAGTCGATCCCGAGCACCTGGTCTATGAGAGCGTGAAGCCTGGGCCGGGTGGCAGCGTCAGCCTGATGCGGACACCGAAGCAACTGCTCGACCGTCTGGCGGCGCTGATTCCGCCGCCGCGCCGCCATCGTCACCGCTACTACGGGTGGCGGCACCCAACTCGCCGCTGCGCGAAGCGGTCACTGCGCTGGCGCAGCCGGCGGAGATTGCCGCCGCACCGACGCCGGTTGAGCCAACCCGCCGGAAGCGGCCCAAGCAGAACCACTGCATCACCAAGCGGTGCGCTACGTCTGGGCGTTGCTGCTCGCCCGCATCTATGAGGTGTTGCCCCTTCTGTGCCCGAGGAGTTGCGGCGAAATGAAGATCATCGCCTTCATCACCGAGGGAACAGTGATCCGGGCGATTCTGGGTCACCTGGGGGAGCCGATGTCACCGCCGCGTCTGATGCCAGCGCGCGGTCTGCCGCTGTGGGAGATGCAGGACAGCGGATTGGACACCATCGATCCGCAAGCGCAACCCGCGCCCGACTACGAGTTCGATCAGCGCATCGCGTGGTAGGACACAAGACAAACACACTCGCTCGTCGGGGGCGGCTCATGCCTGTGGCCACCCAAACGGCAAACTTCTGTCGCTCAGGTGCTCACAGGCACAGACAACGGGAGTGCCGGAGCGGGTTTTCCAGCGGGGATCAGGAACCTTGGGGATGGAATGCACAATTGACTCGGACAGGAACGGACGAGATACTTTCGTAAATTGCATTGAAATTCCTATCCTTTTGCGGGCAGCGCTGAGGAGCCGCTCGAACCCATGACAGACGCGCGCTTACCCAACCGTTGGCTGATCGTTGTCGGCGCCCTGATCATCCAAGTCAGCCTGGGCGCGGTGTACATCTGGAGCGTCTTCCAAACCCCGCTACGCGGGGTATTCCCCGGCTGGTCGCAGATCCAGG
>Ga0208244_100096_pt1 | contig 122260 bp, 93 predicted proteins | sample SubbioCR12Aug_5A_FD_184828 | JGI IMG/M metagenome (GOLD analysis project Ga0208244, IMG submission 184828) | Serpentinite rock and fluid subsurface biosphere microbial communities from McLaughlin Reserve, California, USA - CR12Aug_5A (SPAdes) | ecosystem: Environmental > Terrestrial > Deep... | reverse complement strand
ATTCTATTGATGTCGGTGAAATATGCCTTGGTACAAAAGTCACCGAAACATTAAAATTAACCGTTGAGACAGATTCCGATTTATCAATAAGCGAAATTTATTTCCAAAATAATTATTTCACAATCGATAATATTAATTCATTTATCCGTACATATACAAACGGAGAAGTAATAGAATTATCAATTAATTACGTTCCTCAAACTATTGCTGATATTTCCGATAAATTAATAATTAAATCCGATTCTCCTTGTGAATTCACGCTTGAAATTCCTCTCTCGGCAAGCAGCAAAATGGATTTCATATTTTCCTTGCCCGTGATGAAAGTAGAATCCGGCGCTTCTATTGCGATTCCTCTTTATGCCAAACTGGTCTGTCCCGATTGGCAGAGCTTTAACACCGATTATGAAGTCACAATCGCTTTCGATGCCGAGTATTTCTACCCCGACAACGTCCAATTTGGGCAAATCGTGAGCAATACTCGTTTCGGAGCCGATAGAATAATCACAATCAAAGCTCCCGCAGCAGAATTTTCTCCCCAAAATAAAATAATTAATTATATTTATGGCAAAGCCCTCGTTGGTCGCAGCGAAGCCACAGCATTAAAAATTAATTCTGCTACATTAGATGAACCGAAATATTATTCCGAAACCATTAATGGCGAACTCACTGTCGAAGGTTGCGTCAATGATTTGAGTGGCATACAGATGTTCAAACCAACTGCCTCGACAGTCGCTCCCAATCCAGCTCGTGACGAAATCATATTAAGCATCTCAACCCAAGAACAAGGCAATTTCCGCATCGAAATTTACGACATTCACGGCAGAATCGTCCACAAAGGTGACTTCAAACGCGCCGCTAACACATTGGAAATCTTAGAGTTCAACGTAAACACAAAATCCATCGGCAACGGAACATACACGATCCAACTCATCACCCCTTGGAATAAAGTTTCGCAACAAGTTATGATAATGAAGTAACCGCTACATTCTAAGAATCCGGATTGTAAAAAGCAGTCCGGATTTTTTATTACCAATTTATTTTGAAATGTGATTCCTCATAACGCAAAATCGCCCCGATTTAAACAATTATTCTTACATTTGTAATGAATTTAGTTTGGTTCAACTAAAAAATGATTTACAAAATGAAGAAATATTTGCCTCTAATCAAGTTTTTTGGAATATTTTTGGGAGTAATTGCCGCGTATTACGTGTTGATTACTCTTTTCCCTGATTCAATTAATTTCTACATCAACGCTACAGCGCAACTATCAGCATGGTTTCTATCTATTTTCGGCATCAAAGCCGTCGCCCAAGGTGCAAGTATAATTACAGATGAACTCATAATCGCCCTCGCATTTGGTTGCGAAGGTAGCGAGCCGATTGTGCTGTATATCGCAGCAGTATCTGCATTTCCCGCTCAGCTCAAGCCAAAACTAATCGGTGGGCTTGTTGGTGTGCTAATTCTATATTTTCTAAATTTGATTAGGATTGTATTACTTTACTACATTGGATTGAGCGAGACATTCGATTTTGACCTATTTCATGTGATAGTATTCCCTGTAATATTTATAATTATCGCATTAATCGTATTCGTAGGATGGCTTAAATGGCAAAACAAGTTCAATACAAAAGTATCGTAATCAAACGACCAATTTTGTACTTTGTGGTATCGTTTACCCTCGTTTTCGGGCTGGGATTGTACATATATTCGCTTATGCAAGATGATATTATGAATCATTTTATGAATACGGGCAATTCGTTTTTCCGTTCATATATCAACACTGATTTGTCGCTGAACACTGCTGTTAATCTATCGAAAGATGAAAGCAATGCAAATATACTCTTAGTTCAAACGATATTTTATGCAAAAAAGAATGCTGACGGTACGATTCAATCGAAAGGCATACTAATAAACATTTTCAACGAAGCATATTTCCCGATTATATTTGTTATGGCATTAGTGATTGCCACCCCAATAGTTTGGATGCGGAAATGGTTTTCATTATTAATTGCAATTGTTTTGATTTTCGCTTTCGTCTATTTCAAGCTTTTTGCTATAGTGATGGATAATTATTCATACCCGGAAATGGCTGTCAAACGACTTCCTATAATCGTTTCTCAAGTTGTATATTTTTACAATATGACACTTACTGCTACAGGTACCGGAACTAATCTAATAATCGGTTTATTTATTTGGTTAGCATCATCAATCAGACGGCAAGAATTGAATTTAATCATGGATTTTGTAAATAAAAAAGCTGTCCCAAATTGAGACAGCTATAATTAATATTTGCGATAAATTGATTTTAATTTCGATTAGGGAGCATTAATTTCTTGCCCGGTCGTTTATTAGGATAAGCGAAGTCATCATGGCAATCCGCACACTTTGGTGCAACCATGAAATTATTTCCTGCGTGACAATCACTACAATCTAAGTCTGCGTGCAGTTCATCTAACTGGAAGCCGACATTATTATGGTTGAATTTGCCGGGCTTGAAAGTAGCGGAATGGCAACTCATACAATTTGAATTCAATTTAACTTTGTAATCGTTTCCAATGTGGCACTTGTTGCAAGCTATTTTGTCATGATATTTGGTCAAATCAAATCCGGTGATTTTGTAGTGATTGAATCTCTCCATCACTGTATTCAAATGGCATTTTACGCAATTGTCCTTTTCGTGACAAGATATACAAGGTTGGTGATGGTCATCGAATGACTTATGTGTTTTGACAGTGTAATCCCTGTCCTTAGGTGTACGCAATTTGTCTAAGCGAACATCGTGGCATTTCATGCAATTCTCGTCATGATGGCAGGTGGCACAATCAATTTTGAACAACTTTACATGTTCATCATGGAAGAAAGTCACCTTCGGTCCTTTTTCATAATCGGTATCATATACAACACGCTCCGGCTCTAAAACGACAGGATGCCCTTTACCGGCGTACTTTTCCATTTTTATTTTTCGAGCTTTATCTGCGTCAATACCTTTTTCAAAGTGGCAATAATCGCAATCAGTGGTGCGACTCCATTGTCTGTGGCACGTGATGCATTGTCTGTGATACGCAGCTTCCAAATCAGGTACACTGATATCTTCACGATTTCTTTTTGGTTCGTGGCAAGTGACACATTTCAAAACGGGTCCGGTTGTGTTATAATGGTGGCATGAAGCACAACCACCGGACATTTCAGCCATTTCGGCATGTAGTTTATGTGTAAATGCAACTGCTCCCCATTCACCCGGCAACATATCCATAATGACTATTTCAGGTCCTTCGGAAGGGTCGTGATGGACAGATACCATATCGGTCCTTGGACATGAAATCAAGCACGGATTACTCACCGTTGGATATTCGCAGTAATGGCATGATTTACAATCAATTGCTTGTTTATCATGGTCTGCCGGCATCGAACCCTCTTTGACCTTCTGCACTTGTTTGACAGTTCCACCCATTGTAACAGGGTCTTTCTTTTGTTGCTCAATTGCATCAGGAGCCAAAGCAAAAATTATTACTGCTCCTAAAAGCAATGCTGAAATCATTGTTATATATCTTAGCATTTTGTTTTTTCTCCTTATTTATTACTATTGTGAACACCGCTTGGTGCAGGTAAACTAATTACAGGGAAATTAATCACAATAAATCTGTAAAGTAGTATTAACATCGAAGCAGCACCGAGTGTAACAGAAATCTCACCATATGATGGTATATATGCTTCGAGAGCGTATGGAGCATTATAAGCTATAATGAAATTATTGATTCTATTGAGCAATACTCCGAATATTACCATTGACGAAGCCCAGAAAAGCCAACTTACGGATTTTGAAGTAAGTGGAGTTAAAAATATAATCATTGGGATGACAACTCCGACAATCATTTCAATTAAAAACATTATCGCTGGCAAATCCATAGGTACTAAATGAACGAAAGATTCCCTTATCACCATATCGCCAATTTTGAATGAAAGATATACACCAAGAATTGGTCCGACATAATTTCCTAATCTCGACAGTAAGCTGAATTCCGGCTTGAGTTTGAATGACTTTGAAGCCAAGAGTGATTCGAAAATTACCATCGGCAAACCAACTGCTACTGCTGAAATCAAGAATAGCAAAGGCAAAATTGGGGTTTGCCATAATGGGTGCATTTTATCTCCGGCAATAATCATTAAAGTTCCTAATGATGATTGGTGCAACGATGATAGTACAACACCGGCAATAATGAATACAAACATTGTTTTTGAAAGTCCGCTATCTAAAGCACGTAATAATTTGTCCAGAGGTTTATTCAAAAAACTAAATATACCTTTCATATTTAACTTTCCGATAAATCTTTCTGTTACAATAGGCAAGAATTCAATATAGAGTACACTCAAATAAATTATAACGCAAATACCAACTTCGAATAGTGCAGAATTAGGATTCCACATTACTAATGGATGCCAAATAAAATACCAACGACCAATATCAATAAATACACCGAATGCAACAAAAGTATAGCCTAACATAGCTGTAAGCAATGCAGGCCTGACTATTGAATGATAGGCATCTTTATGTAAAATGTGACCGATTGCAGCAGAAATAAATCCACCAGCGGCTAATGCTACACCTGCCGCAACGTCAATTCCAATCCAAATTCCCCAAGGGTATTGTTGGTCTAAATTTGTTACGGCACCTAGACCAAACAGGAATCTTCCTGCAATAAAAACAATACCATTCAATGCTATAATGAGCAATACAATCACACCGGGAGTAAAAAATTTATGTTTAACTTGTTGTGGTACTTCGTGTTCCATTATATTTTCTCCTCATTAGCTTGTTTTGCATTCTTTCGTTTACTAACCCACATTATTCCGCCTAACCATGCATATAATGCAATTGGTGGGACAAAGTATGCAAACAATCCGTGTTGGATTGATTCCGATACACCCGGAGCCGTTTTAGTGCCATGTTTGGGGAATTTCAAAGTCTGGAAGTCAACACCGGATAAATAAACCCATGAGGTTCCGCCGACTTCGTCTTCACCATAAATATGATCGAGATATTTATTGGGTGCTCTTTTAATTCTGTGTTTTGCTACTCTAATTATTTCAGTCCTTGGTCCGTAGACTAATGCTTCAACCGGGCAAATTTCAACACATGCAGGAAGTTTTCCTTCTTGAGTGCGTTTATAACAAAAATCACACTTATGAATATCTGGCTGAATAGCCTTATGATAATCAAATGTTGGTATTTGGAATGGACATGCTACCATACAATAGCGGCAACCAATACACATATCGGTATTCCAAACTACACTTCCGTCCTCTTTTTTGGTAAATGCACCAACTATGCAAGCTGATACACATGCCGGACGGTCGCAGTGCATACATTGATACTTAACATTGATAGGAAGCAATTCATTATTTGGATTTTCGAACTCATTTACTACTGTATATGAGTCATTGTTTGGGCGACGGAATTCCTTGAAAACCTCTCTGTCATGGTAATCATGAATTTTATCAGCCGGTAAATCATGGGCTGTTTGACAAGCCCATTCGCAACTTCTGCAACCTATACAATGCGTTACGTCCACCAACACACCTTTTCTGTCATCGGAAAGTATGTTTTCCGGTGCTGCTTTTGCTGTTGCACTTGCACCAAGTGCTACCGTACCAAATAGTGCGCTTGTTTTGAAGAAGTTTCTTCTGTTTTTATCTATCATTTGCAAAACCCTTTATTATAGTTTAATGCCCGACTTTATAAATATTGTCACAAAAAAGCACAAAAATACTTTTCCAAATTACATGAAAATTTGTTAATAACCAAGAAAATTTGAAAAATATTGTACATTTTGTAACTATAACTCAAGATTATGTCACATTAAATAAAAAGTTAATGTCAACAAACTTTGATATGAATTATATTACTACTTAGTATTAAAGACTTGTTTGAGGATTTGTGAATTGAATTTCTCGAAATCTTCTACTATTTCGGGAAATTCGGAGAGGTATTGGTATAATTTTAATTTGTCAAGCTTGAATGCCAAGACTAATTCCTTTTGTGAATCTTTCAATAACCCACAATTTGCAAGAATTTTTGCTTTTAGGTAAAAACCTTCAACTGTATCGGGTTCTAGTTTGATAAATTGAGTTATCAAATCAAGAGCATTATCAAAATCATTAAGTTCGTAGTAAGCTGAGGCACAATCCAATAATGCTTCTGTATTCGAATTATCGGATTCAAACGAATCCTTATAAAACTGAACAGATTGATTAATTTTGCCCATATTAAATAGTAAATCAGCTTTTGCGTACAAGACTTCTGAATAATTTGGGAATGTTGCAAGTACTTTATCGTAATCTTGCATTGCGGAATCAAATTTTTCGATAGCATCGTAACAAATTCCTCGACCAAAATATGATTCGAAGTTTTCAGGGTCTAATTCCAATGCTTTACTAAAATGATCAATCGCACTAATATATTGGTTGTTATCTCCGTAAACACTTGCCAAATTGTGCATAGTGTCCACATCATCGGGGACTATTCTTAAAGCTTCCTTAAAACATTCAATTGCATCTGTTAGTCTGCCAATAGAAGCGAATGAATTTGCTTTGTTGTACCACGCCGAAAAGAAGTCTTCATTTATTGCTAAAGCCATATCGTAGGATTCGATTGCTTGATGATACATCCTTTTGCTATTGTAAATAACACCCAAGTTGTACCATAAATGCTCATCGTATGGAGATTGGTCAATAGCTTTGTTGAAATATATTACAGATTTATCGAAGTCGTTCATGCAATTGTAGCAATATGCAATTTCCTGCATAACTTCTGCACCATAATATTCAGAATCCTTAAGGTATTCTAATATTTGAATGCTGTCGTTGAATATACCAAGAGACTGCAATACCATAGCTTTTTGGAACAGTGCATCTTCATTTGTCGGGTCAAGCATTAGTATAGTTTCAATATGTTTCAGAGCCGCTTTGGGGTCACCGGATTGTTCTAAAATCATTGCTTTATTCAAAATCGCATCCGGGTCAAGCGGATTATACGACAATGCTTTCTCGACATATTCGAGAGCGTCGTCATTCATATCTAAATTAGAAAGTATAAATGCCTTTTTATTGTAAGCATCAGACGAGTTTGGAATCAGTTCTATCCATAAGTCGCAAAATTCAAGAGCCTCTTTCAATCGGTCTGTAGATATGCAATATTCCACAAGAGATTCGAGTGCTTCGAATGGAGGTATATTATCGCTACTTTTGCGAGAAGAACGAAGATTACTCAAGTAATAATGAAGTTGTTCCTCCATATTCTCGAAATCATCATCAAATTCATCGTCAAAATCAAAAAAGCTCATCTTCCTACCTATTCCATTAAAATAAATTTCTTAGAAACATCAAATCCGCTACCTACGAATCTAATAATAAAAACGTTTCCAAATGATTTTAGTTTTTTCGTATCAAGAAAAATATTGCGATTGTCTGAAAATTCAATTTGATAAAGGTTTTTGTCAATCAATTTGCCCTGCATATCATACAAAGAAATTTCGTTTAATAGCCCCAATTCTATTTCTGTGGTTATTGTTAAACTACTCGATGAGGGATTGGGGAAAATAATAAAATTGAAAGATTTACTTTCATCAGCATTTTCAACACTTGTCAGCCCATCAATTAATTCGATTTCCCAGGAAAAAAATGAATCATCTTCAAGTGTAATTTTGGCTGTTATTGTCGAGTTGTTTTCTAAAAATTCCGGCTTAATCAGTTCAAAAGTTACTTTCTTATTACTTTTTGCTCGTACAGTCATTGCAGAAGTTAGAATTTGATCAATATACGGCTCCAAGTAATTAGGATAATCAAGTTTGACAGATTTTACTTCAATGTCGGCATTGCCTTGGTTATGAATCCATAAAATAAGTTCAAAAGGCTCGACAATTGTATTTATATTAATAGTAAAGTTTGTTCCGATTTGGATTGGTGCTGATATCAAATCAAAATCCGGATTGGCACTTATAGAATTTATTCGTTCTAAAAATGAAGGATGGTCAATAAATGGGTTGCGCCTTAATTGATATGCCGCAATTGAATCATTACGTCTCATTTCCTTTTCGTCAGGAGGGTCAATTTTAGTCCATGCTCTTAGTACATTCTCTTGTGCATCTATAAATTTGAATGGATTATCATATCTTAGTGCAAAATAAAATAATGCCCTCGCGATATTTCCTTTAGATTCATCGCGGGGTTCAAAAACCGTTTTGCCGTTATTGTCAATTCCAAGTTTTGAGCCACCTTCCTGCCAGCTGATTTGCCCTGTTACATAATTATAAGGGAAATTTGCTCGTCGGTCGTTAGATGTTTTGGAACTTGGGAAAATATGATTCATATCGCTCAATGGAGGTTCGTAATCTGAACCATATGAACGGGGCCAAGAGTGCTCGGTGTTGAAACCAATTTTGTCAAGTTCAGCAAAATCGGGTTCACCTTCTACAAGAACAGTTTTTCCGGTATATATACATTCGACTTTTCCGTTATCATTGTCGAATGATGTCCATAGTAATTCACGTGCCATTTTGTAAGTAAAACTGTTATGATTCTTTAAGTATCCGGAAAGAGCAGTCAGTAAATCACTACCCCAAAGATTATCAGTGAAGTTATAAACTCCTTGATTCGAGTGTGTTACTTTGGCAATCACCTTTGTCATCACCGGATAAGCATTATCCCAATGTTCTATAAGATTGTATAGGTAAATTTCGTAATCAATATTTTGAGTTGGAGTGAATTTGTATAATACAAAAGCAGTGGAATTGGGCTCAACGTTGATTGAACGGTAAATCGGAGCAATAGTATCCATCGTCGCAAACGCTTTAATCGTAGTGATTTTTGCTGCCATGACAGAATTATTTGTAACTCCGACAGAAATCTCATATTCGACCCCGGATACTATAGTTCCTAAATTAATTTCTTCAAATACTTGTATTTGACCCTGAGATGCAACGGCTATACTGACATATGCCCAAAATAAAAATATGTATAGTAAAAAACGCATAAGTTAACTCAAATATATTTACAAAGCATTTGTAAAAGTAAACTAATATTAGCATAAAAAAAAACGACTCAATGAGCCGTTTTCAGTTAAATTTATTTTAAACCGGCTTTTTTATTTTCCCATTTTGGATGATTAACTTATCATCAAAGAACACATTGGGTTTTGTCATAACCATTGAAAGTCTGAAATCGGTATTGACATTTCCACCCAAACCGATGTTGCCTCCAAATACAAAGTGAGCGTGCCCTTCGATAGTTTCATCTTCGATATTATTACCTGAAAGCATTGCTTTGGGGTTGACTCCGATTCCGAACTCAGCCAAATTACGTGCCTTCTTACCGGATTGGTTCATTATTTTGGCTAATAATTTCGGTTCTTCTCCATCGCCTGAAATCTTAGTCATAAAGCCGGATGTTACTTCAACTCCTACCGGATTTTCAACTACACCGATTTTATCAATCGAACCGTCAATCAAAATTAAACCTGTTGCTCTGTCATCAATAGGCGAAACAAAGACTTTGCCTGAAGGTAAATATCCAAATTCGCCGATTGTACGCATTATTCCGGTCGAAGAAAATACTTCCCTGCCACGTATTGGAATCCTTATATTTGTTCCGGATTTTGTTTCTACTCTAATTATTGAAGTTCTTTTCATTAGTGAGGAAAAGAACTCTGATTGTTCTGCTATTTTCTCGTGATTGGCACTTAAACATCGAACTAATGATTCCTCGTTTAAGTTTGGAATTAAACCGATTCTTACACCCATTTGTGTTGCTTTGAGTCGAGCTTGTGAGTTGATGAGGGGTAGATTAGCCGCACAAATGATTGAATCAACTGTGTTGATTGATTCGGCAATGATTTCCGGTAAAATATCTCGATTATCTTGCGATTTCAACAAAATCATGTAAGAATCTTCGCACATAGTACTTAGTTTTTCGTATAATGCGTTTCCGATATCTTTCGTTAAATCGTCTGCTATTACAAGTACAATCTCGCTTTCATCAATACCCATATAGTCCTTAATCAAGGTATTAATCGCTTTATCCAATTTAGTTGATGCCATTAATTTAGTTTCTTTTGTTTAAAAAGTAAATTTGAGTTGCAAAAATATACAAATCTTTGATACGAAATACTACGTATTATGATGAAAAATATTTCATTCAATTTATTTATGTCCCAAATCATTGATTTTGACTAAACATACAAGAATCTCAAAACTATAGAAATATTTTTAAATCATAGCAAAATTCTAAAATCTTAGCTAACGTTATTATTTGATTTAATAAGAGCTTAAAAAAAAGTGCAAATCAATTTGATTCGCACTTAATGGATATTCTCTAACTAAAAATGATTATAATTGTTTTTGAATGTTTGGTGATTGAAGCCCATAGCCTTTCTTCTTATCTTCGATTTTCAGTAGGAAACCAAACAAAATAGCTAATAATCCAAACCCTGTAAATATCATCATTGGAATTGTATAATCATATGTTGTGGAGGTCACACCATTAGTAACGACTGTACCTGTAATACAATAAGTATCTAAAACCCATCCAATTAAAAGAGGCACACCCATCAATCCCCAGTTTTGTACCCAGAAAATTAATGCAAATGCTGTACCTAACTGTCGCTCTGGAATGATCTTAGGTACTGAGGGCCACATAGCTGACGGTACTAATGAAAACCCGATACCGAGTACCAAGACTAAAATAATCGCAAAAATCCAATGGTTGAATAATGGAACTGAAAAAAGTAAATGCACCATAGTAATCAAGAATGAACCAATTATCATGATTGTCGCACCCTTGCCCTTTCTGTCGTATATTGTGCCAAAAATTGGAGTTAGCAAAATTGTACCAAACGGTAACAATCCCGGTATGACACCTGCCCAATATGCATCAACACTAAATTTGTTAATCATTAAGTCTGTAGCATATTTGAGGAATGGGAAAACAGCTGAATAAAAGAGTACACAAAGAATTGCAATATACCACCAGCCCTTGTTTTTGATGATGAACCAAATATCCTTCATTTGGAATTCAATTTCAGGCTCTACATCCATTCCGATATTTTTGGCAACTATCGAAGCATCTAATTTTTTATCCATGAAAGTATAGACAAAGAATGCTATCAATCCTATGCAAAGCATAATCAAACAGAAAAGAATCGGTGCCGAAACTGTCCCAAAATTCAATGCAACAGGAAGTGAAGTGGATAAAGCTAATGCTGTTCCCAATCGGGCAATCGAAAGTTGCAAACCCATGGCAAGGGCTAATTCTCTTCCTTTGAACCATTTCACAATGACTTTTGAAACTGTGATACCGGCGACTTCAACACCTACTCCGAAAATTGCAAACCCTAAAGCTGCAACCATTACTTGGGCTTTCCAACCAAATAGCATTTGCCCGTCAAGCGAACTTGTAGAAATTGCCCAATACTTAATCGCAGTTCCCAATACCATTACAGCCGCCGCTCCTAATCCCGTAAAGCGTACACCCATTTTATCAAGGATAATACCACCGATTATCAGGAAAAATAGAAAAACATTAAACCAGCCATAAGCACTTGTGAAAAAACCATATTCGGAACTGCTCCAGGACAATTCATTTTCGAGCAATCCCTTAAGAGGAGCCATTACATCAGCTAAATAGTAGCCTGCAAACATTGTGAAAGCCACAACAACCAAAGCTGTCCAGCGAGCCGCTTTCGAATCGCTTATCAAAGTTTTTATTTCTGCCATATCGTTAAAATTTGATTTACAAAAAAAATGTTAATTACAATTTGATGCTAAGTCATTCAAAACATATAAATTATCGATTTTATACAAGAACCCCTCCTGAGTAAGGAGGGGTTGGAATTGTATAAGCGCTATAAATATTACGCCTTAACGGGAATTTCTTCAAGTATAGTTTTCAATAATTTCCAGCATTTTGCTGTAGATGTGATTGAAATCATTTCATTTGGTGAATGAACTTCGCGAAGGTCAGGACCGAATGAAAGCATATCCATATTAGGATATTTTTCACCAACGAGTCCACATTCCAAACCTGCATGAATTGCTTCAATATGCGGTTCTTTGCCAAATAATTTAGTGTAAACTTTAACAGCTTCTTGCAAAATCGGTGAATTTACATTTGGTTCCCAAGCAGGATAACCGTCGCCAAATTTAACTTCTGCACCACCTAATTCAAATGAAATTTGTACCACTGCAGCCATATCTTTCTTTTCGGTTTCTACCGACGAGCGTTGACTTGTCAATACTTCAACAGTATTTTCTTTAGTTTCGACAATAGCAAAATTTGTAGATGTTTGAACCAAACCGGCAATATCTGGGCTCATTCTGTAAACGCCGTGTGGCATTACATAGAAAGAACTCAATAATCTTTTTTGGAATTCAGGAGTCATAACTCTTGTCGGCATGGAAGTAGCTTCCGCTGAAATCGAAATGTTTGGCTCTTTTGAACCATATTCGCGTTTGTATTGATGGTCAAAATCTTCAATAAATCTCTCGAAATCGCCTTCAGCAGCTTTTGCAACAACTACAGTAGCAAAACCTTCACGAGGAATCGCATTGTGTTTATTGCCACTATTGAAATCTGCCAAACGGATATTCAATTTATTGGTAGCGTTCCAAAGAATTCTATTCAAAAATTTAGCTGCATTGCCGCGTCCGTCATGAATTTCAATTCCTGAGTGACCGCCCTTAAGTCCTTTAACTGCAATTTTGTATGCTACCGAATCAGCAGGGACTGTATCAGCTTGAAATGCATAAATACCTCTTGTATTCAAACCACCGGCACATCCAATTGTAAATGCACCGTCTTCTTCCGAATCAAGATTGATTAAAATTTCAGCTTTCAACAAGTCAGTACCAAGTTGCATAGCACCTGTTAAGCCTGTTTCTTCATCTAAAGTACAAAGCAGTTCGAGGTCCGGGTGCTTAATACCTTCAGCTGTCATTGCAGCCATACCCATCGCTACACCTACACCGTTATCGGCGCCTAACGTTGTGCCTTTTGCTTTTACCCAATCGCCATCAATATAAACTTGAATCGGGTCGTTGTCAAAATCGAACTCTACATCGGCATTTTTCTCGCAAACCATGTCTATGTGACCTTGGATACATACAGGTTTGCGGTTTTCCATTCCCGGAGTTGCCGGTTTGCGTACAACAAAGTTGCCGAGTTTATCTTCTTGTAATTCGAATCCTTGGTCTTTAGCCCAACCTTTGATGTATGCGGCTATTTTCTCTTCCTGTTTGGAAGGACGAGGATATTTAGTGATTTCTTCAAAATAGTACCAAACCTCTTTGGGTTCGATTGCTCCTAAAATTCTTTCTGCCATTTTTTTAACCTTTATTAAATTCGTGAAAATCTATAAAACCGTTTCTATGTAATTGCGAGAGAAACATCGTTACCCTCTCATAAGCAGGGTTTACTTCCTCTCCCAACTTATCTTTAACTTTCATAATTATGTTGTCAACGCTGGTCTGCCCGTCAATCTCCAGCCATACTGAAGTACCCAACTTGTCAAAATTTGCTTTGATATACGGATTTTTCAATTTTGGTTGAAAAATCTTACCGAGTATCTTGTCATTAAATCTCGGTACCAACACATTGATTGTATCCTCATCTCTTGATTCATGCGTATATTTCCTATATGGAGTGAGTTCCAGATAATTTATATCGGCAGCCTTTTGTTTTTTAAATAAGCCCAAAAACTTTCTCCATTTTTGCAATTTTAACAATATCCAATTTAAGAAAAAAAACAATGAAATTTAAGTAATTCTTGTTAATTTTTGTTGTTCTATGAGAAAATTTCAGGAAACTGCCTGTAAAAGTTCCTTAGGAATGTCCAAATTTGTTATTTCATTTGTAACTTGGAAATTATACTCAGGATACTCATAAATAGGCATGCGGGCTTCTGTGACTCCCACTGAATAATTCCAGATTGAACCATATTCACTTTCATCTTCGCCCATTTCTTCTAACTGATTGAGATATTCGCGGATAGATTTTGATTCTACTATGACTATTTTGCCCATATTCTCTATAATCGGACTATGCCAACGAGTCGAATCATGGTCGAATTCTATAATTCTTCTACCGCTCCGAGTAATACCGATAACTCTAAATGTCAAACTTTTCCCTACACCGGGAAGATTCAAAACATTTCTGTCCGTAGCCAAGAATGGCAATCTGTACTTTTCTCTTATTCGATTGATGTTTTCAACCATATTTTGTGGTTCAGTAGGTAATGCGGAGACTTCATCAATGCTATTACCCTCAATATCCCCAAAAACCTTCTCTTCCATTTGCTCTTGAACAGCTCTAGCATTTGTAGCGAAATTTTGCCTATTTTCACGATAACCTTTTACTGTAAAAGTATAATAGGCGAGAACTCCTATATCATTTAATACTTTTCGCAACTTGGCAGTGTGTCCACGCCGAGATGCCGAAGCAGTCATTACAAACTGATTTGTCACAATCCATCCTGCTGAAATTAATTTCCGAATTGCTCGATGAGCATCGGGAGTGACTTCCATTGCAGTCTCGAAGTGAGTCTGAATGATGAATTGCTTTATACCTATTTTTAGAGCTTTTTCGCGGAACTCGCTTAATATTTCGATTAGCTTGTCATTAATTCGTTGAGGGAGATAAACCGGCAATCTTGTTCCAAGCCTTACTCTCAAAATCTCTGCATATTTATCATCTCGTTCCAAATTTGCCAACTTTTTTCTAACCGCCATATCATATACAGCGTTTAGTATTTTGGTAAGCGAAATATTTTGGCTCATCAAAGCATCTCCACCAGTAATCAAAACGTCACGTAGTTGAGAATCGTGCTCGTAATATTCCATCAATCTTGTCAATTTATGCTCCCAAGTTTCTTTCGGTTTCAATTTATCGAAATTGAAATTCAAATTTCCGCGTTGGAAGTCATACATCCTTTGGCATGATGAGCACAAGCCTCCACAAGCCCTACCAATAGTATCAGGAATAAGTATTGCAACTTCAGGGTAACGGCGATGCATACTTTGATTTGAGGGCAAAATCCAGCCCGCTGCATTTGGTTTACCTTTTTCTACCAAATCCTCCATCTCCCAAGCTGAAATATTACCGTACTCCGATACCAAATCTTGTGAATATATGATATAATCCCGAATTGCAAGGTCAGCTCCAATTGAATTTCCATAATTTGCAATATTCAACAATGACAAATAATATGGATTTACAAAAAATGGTATTCCTTTGTTCTCAGCTTCGTAGAGTAATTCCATTGTGTCATTGTTTAGTGAATTATCCAGCATTTCATTTAGTACTTTAGCGCTACGAACGGCAAACCGTAGATGAAACCATCTGTCATACCACCATTCATTCAGAACTAAATCAAATTTCTCATCTTGGTTCATGCCGGGTCCAAAGCTGTATTTAGCATTATGAATTTCACCGGAATCAATTTTTTTGATGATTATCTTGATGATTCTTTCGCGGTTCTTCTCTCTGACTCGGACGATATCTTCGTCAAGTCCGGAAGGATGCCTATCCATCCAGTTTTCTACTTCTTCTTTAGCTGGTTTTCTTGATATTTCACTGTCGTTCAATTGTCGGAAAAGATGTAGCATGTCTTCGAAATAATATTCGGACGCTCCGCCTCTTCCGTATTTGAAAGCTAACCATAAATTCCTAAATGGATTGCTGACTAATTTTTTTCCGTGCAAGTTCAAATCAGTAAAGGTTCTGGTTTCATTTTCAGAATAATCTTTCAGCCTGATGATTGCAATCTCTTTGTTTGTAAGTTTTTCAAATGTACTTCTGCTCGGTTCGGCTTCTCTGTAAAAATCTGTAGCAAAGGGAAATTCTATCATCAATTTTTCAATGAATTGCCGCATTTTATATAGAAAAATCGATTCAGTTTCAGAAATTTCGAGTAAATTTCTTAGTAAAGGATTTTCATCCAAAATTTTATTCAAAATAATTTGAGATTTGGGTGAAATTGATATTCTATCAGGTTTATTTAGGATTTCGTTCATATTAATTCAGTTTTGTGAATTTGTTAATTTCAAAGAATACAAGTTACAAAATTTCCGTTAAATATCAAAAAATTTATCAGCTATGATTAAAAAAATGTAATAATGAAAATTGCAGAATTAAGTAAATCACAGTAGAAAATGCTTGTAACATGTTGAAAAGCATATCTATCAGATTACGCTCGATAATTTCCTTCACTTGTAATTCATTAAAATTTATTTTAGTTCCACTTAAAATAAAAATCTAACATATTCCTTTAGTATAAGTATTAAGTATTTTGTTTAATTCAAGGAGGTGTATTATGATGAACCAAATTAATGACACCGGTGTACTTTCATCGCAGCTAAGCAAGGTTTCCAATAAATATAAATCATACACAATCAACAACTTTCGTAAGATTCCGCAAATCGCCGACAACTTTTCCGATGAAGAATTGTTCGAAATGGAAGTAGTAGCAACTGTTTTACCCTTCAAATCTAATAACTACGTCGTCAATGAGCTAATAAATTGGGACAAACCACGAAAAGACCCGATTTTCAACCTTACTTTTCCAAATCGTTCGATGCTCAAAGGGCACCACTTTGATATGCTCGCCGAAAGAATGAAATTCGGTGCAGATAAAGCAGAAATCGAAAGTATAGCACGGAAAATTAGGATGGAACTCAATCCTCATCCTGCCGGTCAGAGCAAGCTGAATTTACCAAGAATCAATGGAAATGTTGTTGAAGGGATGCAACACAAGTACGACCACACAGCGCTATTTTTCCCAAAGCAAGGACAAACATGCCACGCTTATTGCACATTTTGCTTTCGTTGGCCCCAATTTGTCAGCACAGACGAGTTGAAATTCGCCACTAAAGACATTGAAAATTCGATTGCTTATTTCAGAGCGAATCCTCAAATTACAGATATACTCTTCACCGGAGGCGACCCAATGGTGATGAGCCCTCGTCATTTCGCCCAATATATAGATGCTTTGATTGACGCAAAATTGCCCAATTTGCAAAACATTCGTATTGGCTCGAAATCACTCGCTTATTGGCCCCAAACTTTCTTGGAAGAAGATGGCGATATCATTCTCGGTGCATTCAAAAGAGCAATCAGCGAAGGCAAACATATCGCTTTCATGGCTCATTTCAATCATCACGTCGAACTCACAACTCCCGCAGTTCAAGAAGCCATTCAAAAAATCAATGCAACAGGCGCTAGAATCCGAACCCAATCTCCCGTTTTCAAAAACATCAATGATGACCCCAAAGTTTGGTCGGCAATGTGGAAAGAGCAAGTTCGCCAAGGTTGCATACCATATTATATGTTTGTGGCTCGCGATACCGGAGCGCAGCACTACTTTGCAGTTACGCTCGAACGAGCTTGGAAAATCTTCCGCGAGGCATATCAAAATGTTAGCGGATTAGCCCGAACAGTTCGCGGACCCTCAATGTCATGTACACCGGGCAAAGTTCAAATACTCGGCGTAGTCGAAGTAGCAGGGGAGAAGGTCTTTGCTTTACGTTTCTTGCAAGGGCGTAACAAAAATTGGATTCATCGCCCGTTTTTTGCTAAATATAACCCCGATGCTATTTGGATTGACGACCTTGAGCCGGCTTTCGGCGAAGAAAAATTCTTCTTCGAGGAGGAATTGGAATTCAAATATAAATCCATCTTTCGACACGAAGACATTGATGATTACATAGGAGTCAACTACTCGCAAAATTGATAGACGGCACTTACTATTTGTATGATTTTGATATACATTAACGAGATAAGCAAAAGCCTTAATGGAAAATTAATTGATTTTAATTCAATATTTTTGCTTACTTTTGCAATGTGAATTTTGTATAATTTAAATATAGTTTTGTTGTTATTGTTTAGCAACAACTAGATTGAAATATAAGAAAAAAACAATCGAATTGATATTCGATTTTGTAAAAATTAACAATTTTTAGGTGTAATGATGTCAAAAACTAAAGTAATAATTATTGGAGCCGCCGGACGCGATTTCCATAATTTTAATACCATTTACAGAGATAATAATGCAGTCGAAGTGATTGCATTTACTGCAGCTCAAATACCAGATATAGACGGCAGAAAATATCCTGCTGCTTTAGCAGGTAACTTATATCCCGAAGGAATTCCAATTTATGCTGAAGAAGAATTGGTTGAATTGATACAAAAACATCAAGCCGATGAATGTGTACTATCGTACAGCGATTTACCCTACGACAAAGTGATGCATCTCGGTTCGGTAGTCATGGCTGCCGGAGCTAAGTTTTCTATGATGGGTTCGTTCCCCACAATGATTAAATCAACTAAGCCTATTATCGCTGTTGGTGCAGTCAGAACCGGTTGCGGCAAATCACAAACTACTCGCGCTATCGTACGTGCTTTGATGGAAGCCGGCAAAAAAGTCGTGTCAGTTCGCCACCCAATGCCATACGGCGATTTAGAAAAACAAAAAGTTCAACGCTTTGCGACTATCGAAGACCTCAAACTTCACAAATGCACAATAGAAGAAATGGAAGAATACGAACCACATATTGCAATGGGTAGCGTCATTTATTCCGGTGTAGATTACGAAGCGATTTTACGCGAAGCCGAAAAAGAAGCTGACGTAATCATTTGGGACGGTGGCAACAATGACATGCCTTTCTACAAACCTGATTTGAACGTAGTAGTGGTTGACCCATTACGCCCCGGACACGAAATCGGTTACTATCCCGGCGAAGTTAACTTGAGAATGGCTGACGTAATCGTTATGAACAAGATTGACTCAGCTTATCCCGATGATGTTGATTTCGTTTTGGAAAATATTCGCGAATATAATCCCGATGCGCAAATTATCATGGCTGCATCTGCGATTATGGTGGACAACCCCGAAATCATCAAGGGCAAAAACGTATTAGCAATCGAAGATGGTCCGACATTGACTCACGGCGAAATGCACATCGGTGCCGCTATCGTCGCAGCTCGCAGATTTGGAGCCGCTTCACTCGTTGACCCAAGACCTTACACAGTCGGTAAATTGACTGAAACTTTCGAAAAATATCCTGAAATCGGTACCTTACTTCCGGCAATGGGATATGGCGACCAACAAATGCAAGATTTGGAAACAACGATTAAGAACACAGTTTGCGATTCTGTTGTGATTGGAACTCCGATAGATTTGACAAGATTTATAAAAATAGACCAACCTCACACCAGAGTTTATTACGAATTATCAGAAATTGGCAAACCTGACATCAAATCAGTTTTGGAAAAATTCTTATAATAATCAGATTCTAAAAAATTAGAAAGCGAAATGGAGAAATCTGTTTCGCTTTTTTTTTTATTAATGTTTAATTTCCCAAATTTTTTCCCTAATTTTGAGATAATTTACTCATTCATGTGTCTTAGTATATATATACAGAACATGTATTTCAGGGAGAATTTTTATGAAAAGAGCATTTTTATTATTAGCTGTTGCAATGCTGTATTGCAGCACAACACTGGCTCAAGAGCCTGAACCAGACCCTTTGGTGTGGAAAAAGCACATTGGGGGTGAGATAAGTACAGTTAAGTTTAGCCCTGATGGACAATATATTTATGTGCTGTCCAAAGGGTTCAAACCCATGAAATTACTGACGGAAAATGGAGACATACTGAGGGAATACGAAGGTTTCAAACTGACTTTTAACACATATAACGAGAATATGGATATTTCAAACGATGGTAGCAGGTTATTTGCAGCTGATACAGGAAATACTGTTCATGTTTGGGACACAGAAACTGGTGAACTAATTAAAACCTTAGATGCAGGTTATAAATCTTGGAACATACCAGATTGTATTGCGTTGTCTGTCTCTGAGCGTTACATAGCAGTTTATGTGTGGTATAGAATTTATGATTCACCCATGAGTGAATCTATTAGTGCGATTCATATTTGGGATGTAAATACATACGAAAAAATAACGACATTCGTACCGCAATACCCAACAAAATTGCATACTATTAAATTTTCTGATGATGGTAGGTTTTTAGCTATAACATATGTTCCATTTACTAATGATGCTGAAAGTGAAACAGGAACTATTTTGTACAACAGCGGCACTTGGGATTTTTACGGGTCTTTTTGGGGACATGAAGGTTATGCAACAAAATACGTTGCTTTCTCTCCCGATGGAACTAAGATGGCTACTTGTAGTTGGGGCTATCAAGTGAAAGTTTGGGATATTGCTGAAAGAAGACTGATTACGGACATTAGAACGCGTTGGGGATATGTACGATCAGTTTTATTTACTGATGATGAGCATGTATATTCCAGTAACGGTGTTGGGTTAAATTATATCAACTTAGAAGGAAGAAAAATACCTGAAAAAAAACTTGTGTTTTCTTATGATGAGTTTTATTCAAATTCTATGGATTACAATGGTACAGTCAATAAAATTTGTGGGGATTTCGATGGTACTTCAATAAATGATATGGGGTATGTAATCTTGCTAAAACCAGACATTTCTACAAGGATTTTTGAGCCTTTCAAACAAAGCCTTACTGCATCCCCAAATCCAACAAATAATTCAATAAAAATTAGTTTCAACTTGCCTATATCGGGATTGACAAATGTTGAAATAAGCGACATTAACTCAAGAATTATCCGCAAATTACATACCGGTTTTCTCGAATTGGGACAACACAGCTTCGATTGGGATACTAAAGCAATTCCCGCAGGTATTTACTTTTGTAAGATTTCATCAAAAGAATTTAACGAATCTGTTAAAATTATTGTGGAGAAATGAGATGAAAACCTTAATAATTTTATCAGCGTTACTTTTAGTAACAATTAACTTGTCGGCTCAAGACAGCGAACCAAGTCCCTTACATTTTTCATACATTGCAAATGGTCAGAACTACACAAACCAAGCATTGAATAAAGAACATTTTCAACAAAATAATTTTATAATAAGTACGCAATGGGAAGGACATTCTCGGATGTTGCAAGCTTTGAAATTCAATATGAATCATGGAAATAGACCAAGAAATGAATGGGGTAATACTTTGGGCAGAGTATCGTCATTCCCGAACATTGCCGATTCAGGTTATTCTATGAAATATATATGGTCCGGACAGCAGCATGAATGTCGTGGTTTTCAATACTGTCCGACTTTGTTCATACCCGAAAATCGGCGGGGAGAATTTATTTATCAAGCCGCTGATGACAGGCGTTCTGTTTTCGGCTTCAGCTATATTCGAGATTCGGCACAAGTAATCAATAACCCGAGCAGTACAATTTACAAATTATATACTGACTCGACTGATTACATTGATTCAGTAGTTCTCGGGAAAACGTGGATTAACGATAAATTCTATTTCTTTAGTGGAAACTCAAGTGCCGGGCAAGATACAATGAATGGAAGAAGATGGCTCTTTTCAATCAATCTTCGTCGTTTAAATATAAACGAATCGGCTAATGACGATGATGTTGTCTTGTCAATTAAGTTGCCATATCATTGGAAAGTTGATTCTGTTACAAATGTGAATGACTATATTAATTTCAGCTTTCCCCCTAAAACAACTTTAAATGATACGGTTAGGTTGAAATACTTAGAGGATAGAGGTTTTGCATTAAAAATGACAGATTTACCTGTCATGGGCAATACTATATATATTCTAAATAGTATGTTGCCCGATAGTACATTCTTTGCTAATATAGGAAGGCAGGATATCACGATTAACGCTGAATTTATTTGTAATAATCCGAATTTTAATAACCCCCCATTAAAAATACACGATAAAGAATTAGGTATTCAGAATATTGATATAGAAGTGACTTATCATGGTAATAGGGATATAGGTATCAATTATTGCCGTATAGCAACTCCGGCGGGCTATAATTTTGTTACAGGAAAAAGTGATAGCTTGATTCAAGCATTTTATCAGGCTCATATTGATTCTATTCAAAGTCATAATTATGAAATATTCGGTTTTTATGGGCGTGATGAATTTCCCGAGCATTATTATATGGAGCAACGCTACAAAGCCAAATTATTGAATTTACCGTCCCGGCAATTGGAACAAAGTCTCGAGGAATAATCCACGTATAAGACACGAAGTTCACGTCCCAACTCAAAAAACCCTGACATAGTCAAGGTTTTGAGGTTTAGAATCTTGGAATAAGTACGCCCTAGAGGAGTCGAACCTCTAACCTTCTGATCCGTAGTCAGATACTCTATCCAATTGAGCTAAGGGCGCTTGTATGTCTATTTATACAGAAGCAGGTTTGAGCTTGCTGACAAATTTTGCCAATTTCGATTTCTTGTTGGCAGCGTTATTTTTGTGCAATATGCCCTTTGCTGCAACTCTATCCAAAATTTTGGTAGCTTCGCTCAATTTTACTACTGCTACGTCAAAATCCGTAGCTTCGCGTACTGCTCTTATCGCTAACTTCGTAGCTTTCTTGAACTGTCTGTTGTACAATCTCAATTTGCGAGATTGTCTCATTCTCTTTAATGCCGATTTATGGTGCGCCATTTCAACCCAATATCAATTTACAATTATTTTAGAACTACAAAAATAACTATACTCATCAAATAAACCAAATGAAAAGTAAAAATTTATTTTCTTTCGATGATAAGACTATGATATGTTACATATTATTGTTAAATTTGAGCTTTAGTAATTCACAATCAGGGAGCTAAATGCTAAAAGAGTTACTCAAACCCGAAATCAAAGAGTTGATTGGGACAAGAAATTGGACAGACCTCAAAGTGGTACTGTCTTCTTGGCCTGCTCCCGAAATTGTTGAGCTGTTTTTGGATGTCGAAAAATCTGACCGAGTGTTGATTTTCAGAGCTCTGCCACGAGAATTGTCTGCAGAAGTGTTTGCGCATTTGGATAGCCACCAGAAAGATGCATTTTTACATGAGTTAACCGACCAAGAAACACGTCAGCTACTGGCGGATTTGCCACCGGATGATAGAACTGACTTGCTCGAAGAGCTTCCGGCAAAGGTCACTACGCGACTGATGAATCTATTAAGTCCTGAGGATTTGCAGGAAGCGCGACAATTGTTGGGCTATCCTGATGATAGTATCGGTCGTCGTATGACGCCGGATTTCGTTGCAATTCGCTCTCATTGGACTATCAAAAAGGCATTGCATCATATACGGAAATTCGGAATAGACAGTGAAACTATCAATCGCGTCTATGTGACAGACCGTGCCGGAAAATTGCTCGATGACATCAAATTGCGAAGCATTATATTAGCTGATGAGAACAAACTCGTCTCCGATTTGATGGACTACAATGTGGTTTCGATTTCTGCCTTTGACGACCAGGAAATCGCCGTCAAAACCCTCGAAAGATATGACCTACCTGCCTTGCCCGTAGTTGATTCGCAAGGAGTAATAGTGGGAATCGTAACATTTGACGATATAATGGATATATCGGAAGAAGAGGTAACGGAAGATTTTCAAAAAATCGGGGGTATCAATCCGGTTGAGCAAAGCTATATCTCTGCAAGTATTTTCAAATTATGGTCAAAACGGGTCCCATGGCTTATAGCGCTGTTGTTTGCAAATTTTTTGACAGCACAAGCGATTGCACATTACCAAGGCGTTTTGGAGCAACTAATCACATTATCAATATTTTTGCCTTTGCTCATAGGCACTGCTGGTAATTCGGGAACTCAATCAGCTACATTGATTATCCGAAGTATTGCAGTTGACGGACTGTCTTTTTCTCACATTCTAAAAGTCTTGAACAAGGAAATTGTTGTTGGTTTACTTCTCGGTATCACGCTTGGAGTCATTGCCTTTATGAGAGGCTTATTTGTTGAATCCGATAGCTTCAATATTGCATTCGTTGTGGGATTCTCGATGTTGATAATGGTTATATGGGCAAATATTGTAGGTAGCTTATTACCACTCATTATTGATAGGCTCAATCTTGACCCCGCGGTAATCTCCAGCCCATTTATGGCAACTTTGATTGACTTTACAGGAATCATAATTTATTTTAGCGTCGCAATATACGTCTTAGGTCTAACGATTTAACATTTGTAATCATAAATTCCAACAATATTGAGGAAATCTCATGAAATATAAAAATATTCCCGATATGTTTTTTCAGACAGTTCGCTATCATTCATCTGAGAAGCCGGCATTCTTATATAAATCTGATGGAAAGTATAATGAATTAACTTATGGTGAACTTCAAGACAGGGTTGAAAAACTTGCAATTGGATTATTGGAATTAGGTTTTCACAAAGGCGATAGAATAGGGTTAGTATCGGAAAATCGAATCGAATGGATTATTGTGTCGTTTGCAATCAACTTGATTGGAGCTATTGATGTTCCTCTTTTCCCTATTCTATCAGCCAAACAAGAGGAAGAGATATTTACGGATTGCGAAGTTTCTGCAGTTATTGTGTCCAACCAATTCCAACTTTCAAAAATTATGCAATTCAAGGACAATGTTACTTCAATACGCCACGTAATTGTGATGAATGATGATTATGATACGAACGAACTTTATGTAAAATCTCTGAAAGAATTAGAAGAACGTGGAGGTTTAATAAAGAATGAACAAACAAGGCACGAACATTTATTATTGAAATCAGCGGCTATTCAACCACACGATTTGCTAACATTGATATATACGAGCGGAACCACAGGTAAACCCAAGGGCGTCATGCTCACCCATCATAATATATTATCAAACATAGAAGCAGTTTTGGAATCTATTGGCGATTTATCACAAGATATTCAGCTTTCGTATTTGCCACTTTGCCATACTTATGAGCGAACAGGCGGTTTTTTGGCACTATTTTCGTGTGGAGCATTGATTGCATTGGCAGAATCTGTCGAAACAGTTGCAACTAATATTCTTGAAGTCAAGCCCACAATGATGACAACTGTGCCCAAACTATTAGAAACTGTGAAGAAAAAGATTTTTCTTTCGATGGAAAAAGAATCAAAATCCAAACAGTTCATATTCAGAAATTCCGTAGAAATTGGTAAAAGAAAAGTATTAAACGACCAAGCCGCGAGTGTTAATCCTATTGTCAATTTGCAATACAAAGTTGCCGATACATTGGTGTTTTCCAAAATTAGAGCAAAATTAGGTGGTAGGATGACTAAATTCATATCAGGTGGTGCTCCAATAAGCGAAGATGTGGAAATATTTTTTAATTCCTGTGGTATACGTGTTATTCAGGGATATGGATTAACGGAAGCTTCACCAATTGTTGCTAATAATACCATGAAAGAAACTGAAATCGGAACTGTTGGCAAGCCCTTAGAAAATCTTGAATTGCGAATTGCCGAAGACGGTGAAATTCTCGTGCGAGGTCCATCAATCATGAAAGGATATTGGAATGACCTGAATGCCACTTCTCAAGCCATTGACAATGAAGGTTGGCTATATACCGGTGATATTGGCGAGTTTACAATCAAGGGAAATTTGAAAATTACTGACCGAAAAAAGGACATTTTTGTGTCTTCGGGTGGCAAAAATATAGCCCCTCAGGCAATAGAGAATTTACTAAGCCAAAGTCGTTACATTGACCATTGCGTATTAATCGGCGACAATCGTGAATTCATTTCAGCATTGATTACACCCAATTTTGAACAACTTAAGGATTTAGCGGTCGAATTAGGAGTGGAGTATAACAATGTTACGGAATTAATCGCAAATAATAAAATCATTGCCCATATCAAGAAAGATATTGATTTTTATCAATCCGATTTGTCCAAATTTGAACGAGTTCGCAAATTTCAGCTACTTTCTGAAGCATTTACGGTAAATGGTGGAGAGTTAAGTCCCAAAATGAGCATTAAAAGACATGTCGTAGAAAACAAATATTCTTATTTAATTGAAATGATGTACGAAAAATAGTAAAATTGTAGCATAATAGACGTTCAATCAGAAATAAATGCAATTTTTTTGTTAATTTTGTATTCATAAAATAGTATTTATTTGTTATTGTTTGGAGAATAAAATGGCTGTCGTGTTAAACGGGTCAGGATTAACCATAGAGAAAATGGTTCAAGTAGGACGTTTCGGCGAAAAAGTGGAGCTTAGAGAGCATTCCCTTGAATTAATCAAAAAATGTCGTACAATGCTTGAAGATAAGGTCAGCAAAGGCGAAATCATGTACGGTGTAAATACCGGAATAGGAGAGTTCTCGGAAATTGTACTTAACGACGAGCAAATTAAAGAATTTCAAAAGTATTTGATTTATAATCACGCTGCCGGTATTGGCGACCCAACTCCGATTGAATATGTACGCGGAGCAATCGCGGGACGTATTAACGTTCATGCTCACGGTAATTCAGGATGTCGCCCGGAAATCACACTAACATTGATTGATATGCTCAACAAAGGCGTAACGCCTGTAGTTTGTCAAAAAGGTTCAGTAGGGGCTTGTGGTGATTTGGCGCCTATGTCACAAATGGCATTATCACTCATGGGCGAAGGTGAATCCTTCTATCAGGGCGAAAGAATGCCTACTTCAGTGGCATTTGAAAAAGCAGGCATACCTGTTCCTGGATTACAAGCTCGCGACGGATTGGCTACGATTAACGGTTCCAATTTGTTGACAGCAATGTCTGCAATTCAACTATATGATTATAATCGCCTTATTAAACATGCCGAAATCGCAGCAGCAATGTCACTCGAAGCATTATTGGCTAATATGAAGCCCTATGATGTACGTTTGCATCAATTACGTGGTTTCGTCGGTGCAGTTCGCTCTGCAAATGCAATTCGCAAATGCCTCGAGGGAAGTGATTTGATGACCGGCAAAATGAAAACTAAAGTGCAAGATGCTTATTCTATGCGTTCCACACCACAAGTTTTGGGTGCAGTTCATGATGCTTGTCATTATGCTCGGCAACAAGTCGAAGTCGAGCTTAATGGTGTTGGTGATAACCCGATTTTCTTACCTGATGATAATCTCACACTAACCGGTGCTAATTTTCAAGGCACACCAGTTTCCTTGCCAATGGATATGGCAGGCGCCGCTCTCACAATTGTTTGTGTACTTTCAGAGCGTCGCCTTAATCGCTTACTCAATCCAGCTTTATCAGTTGGTTTACCTGCTTTCCTAACTAAAGGAGCAGGCATGTTTTCCGGTATGATGCTAAGTCAATACACTGCTGATATGTTAATAGTCGAGCAAAGGATTTTATCTGCCCCTGCATCAATTCAATCAATTCCGGCGGCTGCAGACCAAGAAGATTTCGTTTCGATGGGAATGAATACTGCCATCAAAAACGGTCAAATACTCGATAACGCTTATGGTATCATAGGTATTGAGCTTATGGCAGCTGCTCAAGCTTTGGACTTCAGAGAATTTACGAATGGTAGGGGAGTAACCCGTGCTCATGAAGTAATTCGCGAGCATGTTGATTTCCTCGATATAGACAGACCATTGTTTAACGACCATAATGCAATGAAAGAACTTGTTAAATCAGGTAAAATCCTTGATGAAGTTGAAAAATTAGTAGGCAGTCTCGAAAATTAATTAATATTATACGTCTGCATTTTGAAATGGGAGCTTTAGGCTCCCTTTTTCATTTATTTAATGAAATTTTAACAATAACTTGGTCATGAATGATAAATTAAAATATATTAATTTGCATGTCAAAGATATTTTTTTTAATTTTGCTATGTGTTCATTAAGGTAAGGATTATAACAAAATCCGTGAATTTGAAATATTTTTTATAAAATTTATGGAGATTTGTTATGCGTCATTTAATACCGATTTTTATTGCGATATTAGCAGTAACCGCTTCTAATGCAGCTGTACGTACAGTCAGCAATAATGCTGCCATTCCGGCACAATACACTAATTTGCAAACTGCAATTAATGAATCCGCAGCGGGTGATACAGTCTATGTGAGTTGGTCAGCCACATCTTATGGAAATGTAACCTTAACCAAGAGAATTGTTATGATTGGAGACGGTTATAATGGTGGTTTAAGTGGCAAAGCTGCTCAGATTGCTGAAATGATTTACTCTCAAACCGATAATACCACGAATTGCTCAGGTAGCTTTATTTCAGGATTTAAGATATCAACTGTGCGTTCAGGCTTGACTAACGGTGACCCAAGTATAGACGATATGATTTTTACAAGATGCTGGATTACTTCTAACCTTTACTTTTATAACACTTCAAACATCGCTCATAATTTACACGAGAACTGGTACTTCAAAGACTGCATTTTAAGTCAAAGTGCCGGAGCTAATAATTCTGGGAACCGATTCTTAGGAGTTTCTAATGTATTATTTTCGAATTGTGTTTTCATAAATAATTTTCAAAATTCAGGAAATGCCATTACATTTCGTAATTGTAACTTCTTTTCATTTACATCTACTTTATTTTTTAATTGCGAGAATATGACATTAGAAAATTGCATTTTTTACGATGCAACTCCCCAAGGCTTAGCAAATTCTGTTTTCAATAATTGTTTGACTTTCAGTACAAACAACGATGTAATTCCTTATGGTTCGAATACAGGTAGCAATAATCTTGTGAATGAAAATCCAATGTTTATAAATTATATCGCATCTTTTGATTTATTAGATGATATTCGCCTTGATGATAATTCTCCGGCAAAGACGGCTGGGACTGATGGCACTGAACTCGGTGTTTTCGGTGGTTCAAAACCAATGCCAGATTTGTCGGGTGAACCGAATTTGCCTTATATCAAATCTTTGATAATTTTAAATTCCGAAGTTGGTAAAGACGGTTCCTTGAAATTCAAAGTTGAAGCTCAAAATAACGAATAATGGGAAAATTATGAAAACAATCATTTTCTTTATAATCATAATACCAACTATGTTGTTATCCCAGGATATTGACAAGTACGAGTATTATGTTGGAACTGACCCGGGAGTTGGCAACGGTACAATTGTTATGGTAAATGCCGATGAATCGGTAGCATTTTTAGATTCAATTCCAAGTAGTGAATTTAACCCTGGTTTGAATTCCGTATGTATTCGTTTTGGCAACGATGATGGCATTTGGGGTTTGGCAAAATGTATGTTCATTTTATACACACCAACTGCCCAAGACAGTATTATCGTTTTAGAATATTTTTTCGACGATGACCCGGGACTTTCTGAAGGGGTAAAAATAGATTTAACTGAAGAATCAATAGACTTAGACAATATTGAAGTCTCAATTGTTGGATTAGAAACAGGATTGCACAAAATTGGGATGCGTGCCACAAACAATGCTAAGCAATGGAGTCCAACCGTTTCTCAGACTTTTTTCGTTGCGAAAACTATTGACCCAATTGAATTAGTCTCAGGCGAGTATTACATTGGTGATGACCCGGGCTTAGGAATGGCAAATGAAATATCTATTGGTCCATCTAATCAAATTATTGATGAGTTTGAAATAGGTTTGGACGGTATGTCTTCCGGTTTATATACTCTTTGTGTTCGATTTTTGAACGAATTTGACGAGTGGAGCTCTACGCAATGTAGTCCTTTTTTTATTCAAGAATATTTCGATGGTACTCCCGGCATTGTAGATGGTGAGTGGTGGATTGGAACTGACCCCGGTGTAGGAAATGCTAATGCCTTTAGGTTTGTCGAACCGGGCAAAATGGCTACACTTTTTGACCAAGCAATGTTAACCGGACTTGCTCCGGGTGTTCATACTATTTATTCCCGCGTGAAAGATTCGAGTGGCACTTGGAGCATGATTTACAATGTCGACTTTACAATTAATGCCCAAGGTGTGCCCGTATTGGTCTATCCTGCTGATATGGCTGAAGATGTTGAAATCATTCCGACATCTGATTGGAACGCTGTTGCAAGTGCAACGAGTTATAATATTGAAATTTCAACCGACTTTGTTGAATTTGAAGATAATATCATTTTTAGCGAAAGTGTTGATTTTTTAACAGATTTGATAATTCCCGAAGGTATTTTGGATACAAACAAGACTTATTACTGGCGTGTCAATGCAACTGTCGGCGGCAATGCTACTGATTGGTCTGCATATTATACATTTACAACAAAAGAGGATCTCGTGAAATTCGTAATTCAACTTTCGCAAGGTTGGAATATGGTATCGTCCAATGTCGAGTCCGATGTATCCTCATTACTTGCAATAACTTCAGCAATTACAGATAAAATGGTTATCATGAAGGACAATGTCGGTAATATTTATTTCCCGGAATTTGAAATTGACTTGATTGAGAATTGGGACATTACGCAAGGCTACCAGATTTTTATGAACGAAGCCGCCAATCTTAATATTTGGGGCAATCAAGTCAATCCGACCCAAGAAGTGATTAGTTTGAATGCAGGATGGAACATGGTTAGTTATCTGCGAAATAGCAATATGGCTCCGGCAACTGCACTAATTTCATTAGTCCAAGCAGGAGTTTTAGTTATAGTTAAAGATAACCTCGGCAACATTTATTTCCCTGATTTCGAGATAGATACAATTGAATTGATGAGACCAGGTCAAGGCTACCAAATGTTTTTGATGAATGCCTTTGATTTGACGTATCCGGCGAATTAAATTTCAAAAAACCGGCTTGAGTGTCGGTTTTTTTAATAAAATATATGTCTATACATACGTCTTGCAATGTAAGTTTAACTAATATTGGATTTCGTTATGGAAAAGATAATTCATAGAGCCGAAGATAGAGGATTTGCCAATCATGGATGGCTCGAAGCAGCACATTCATTTAGTTTTGCAAGCTATCATGACCCAAGTAAAGTTAGGTTTGGTTTGCTTAGAGTTTTGAACGATGACATTGTTCATCCCGGAAAAGGATTTGGTACACATCCACACGATAATATGGAAATCATTACTATTCCAATGAAAGGGGCATTAGCCCACAAAGATAGTATGGGCAATGCCTCAGTCATTCGCGAAAATGAGGTTCAAGTCATGAGTGCCGGCAGTGGAATTATGCACTCTGAATATAATCATAGTGATGAAGATAAAATTAATTTGCTCCAGATTTGGATTTTTCCAAATCAACGTGATGTAGAGCCTCGTTATCAGCAAAAAGTTTTTTCGCCGGATGAAAGAATAAATAAATTTCAAGAAATAGTCTCGCCAAATCCAGATGGAACCGGAGTTTGGATATATCAAAATGCTTGGTTAAACCTTGTGACATTAACTCACAATAATGAGTTAACTTACAAGATGAATGATAATGCAAACGGGCTATATATTTTCAATATCGAAGGCAAGACATTAGTAGCTGATGAAACACTTAACAGGCGCGATGCAATTGCACTTACAAATTTAGAGGAAATTAAACTAAACTCTGACGGTGGTTCAGAACTTTTGCTTTTGGAAGTCCCAATGAGACAAATGTAACAGTGATTGATTTAAAAATTTGGGGTTGGAACAATGTAGATATTGCTCCAACCCCTTTTTATTTAAGGATTGATATTCTTTAGAATCACGCTATAATCACTTTTATGATTATTGATGAGTTGTTTCAGAGATTTAATACTGATTTTCCCAACCACATAATTATTTTGCCTTGATTTATATTCTTCAATAATTTCATCAAACAAGCTATTATTAAAGTTGATTTGATTATATCTGAGATATATTTCAATCAAATGGTCATCGGTATATTGAAAATCCGGAGCTTGGAAACGTTTTTTATACTCGTACTTATAATTATAACTCAAGGCAGACAAATCAGATAGCACTGCCGAAGCTGTAGGGAAGGAGCCTGCACCTTTGCCAACAAAAAAGTTCTTATTTACGAAAGTATTTTCGGTCACAATTCCATTAAAAACGCCATCAACTTGGAACAGCTCATTGCTCGAATCCACAAATTCCGGAATAACTAAAGCTATGATTTTATTGCTCTTTAGTTTAATTGCATGTGCAACAAGTTTTATTTTCAAACCTTTTTCGGTAGCATATTTAATATCGAATTCGTTTATTTGCGTAATCCCGATATTAATGATATTTGCCGGGTCAATTACAAGCCCAAAAGCATGAGCCATGATTATATGCAATTTATATTTTGCATCGAATCCCTCTACATCCATAGTTGGGTCTGATTCGGCATAACCTTGCGTTTGTGCAGCTGCGAGTGCAATATCAAAAGATATTTTATTCGTAATCATTTCTGTTAGAATGTAATTGGTTGTGCCGTTTACAATTCCTTGGATAGATTTGAGCAAATCGTTATCATAATATTCTTCCAAATTCCTGAGAATAGGGATACTTCCGCAGACAGCAGCTTCATACAAAAGTGGCGTTTTTAGCTTATTTTGCAGATTAATCAGTTCCTCGAAATTTTCCGAAATCATCTTTTTATTAGCACTTACAACAGCTTTGCCATTATTTAGCGCCCCGACTACGATTTCCTTCGCGGCTTCTGCATCGTCAATCAATTCGACAATCACGTTGATGTCCGGATTATTCAGCAAATCATTTTTATCAAAAGTGAAATACTCATTTCCCAAAGGTCTTGATTTTTCAGAATTTCTGCAACAAATCTTCACGATTTCAGCTTTGAATCCTGGTGTTTGTTGCAATATATCATATAAGCCTTGCCCAACGCAACCAAAGCCGAAAAGTCCAATTTTTATTTCATTTCTTTCCATTTCTTTCTCTTTTCCGATTTCATTTATAATTTCTTGAAAGCTTGTTCTAAGTCGTCTATCAAATCTTGACCATCTTCCAAACCTATTGACAACCGAAGCAAACTATCCACCACACCTGAAGCACGGCGACTTTCGACCGGAATGGATTTATGCGTCATCGTAGAAGGGCTGCAAACCAAGCTTTTCGTTCCGCCCAAACTTTCAGCGAGCTTGAATAATTTTGTCGAAGTAGCCAATTTCACCGCATTTTCTTCGGTATCATTTTTCAATGAAAATGAAACCATTCCGCCAAAATATTTTTGCTGTGTTTTGGCAATGTTGTGGTTAACATGGCTTTCTAAGCCCGGGAAATATACCTTGTCAACTTCGGGTCTGCTTACTAAGAAATTAGCCACAGCCGCCGCACTATTTGAGTGTTCCTTCATACGAAGTGACAAAGTTGAAATTCCACGAATCACTAACCAACTGTCAAATGGCGACAATATTCCACCAGTTGAATTTTGGATAAATTTGATTTTTTCGCCTAATTCATCACTATTTGTTACGACCAATCCTGCAATCAAATCGCTATGTCCGCCCAAATATTTTGTAGCACTATGAATGATTATGTCCACACCCAAATCAATAGGCTTTTGGATAATCGGTGTCGCAAAAGTATTGTCAACACAAACGAGACAACCACGAGATTTTGCTAATTTTGCAATAGCAGCAATATCCGAGATTTTGAGCAAAGGATTGGTTGGGCTTTCGAGCCAAATCAACTTCGTTTTATCACTAATTTTGCGTTCAATGTTGCTAACATCTGTCGTGTCAACAAATTTGATGGTAATTCCGAAATTGTTGTAAACTTGGGTGAACAATCTAAAAGCACCCCCATAAATATCATCAACGGCAAGTACTTCGTCACCCGGTTTGAGTATCTTTGCTACAGCGTCTATTGCCGCTAAACCACTTGCGAATGCGAACCCGTTTTTGCCGTTTTCGAGTTCGGCTATCAACCTTTCCAAAATCGCACGCGTTGGATTATTTGTCCTGCTGTAATCAAAGCCCTTGTTAACACCGGGTTGCTCTTGGACATAGGTCGAAGTTTGGTATATGGGTACAGAAATAGCACCTGTGAGTGGGTCCACAGGGATTGAGTGAATTATTTTTGTTGATTCGTTCATAAAAAAGTCTCCTATTATAAAAATATAAAAAATTTATTTGCTGTTTTGCTTATCAATCAAGGTTAATGCAGCCAAAAGAGCAAAAAAATAAGCTCTTTTGACAAGTCAAAAGAGCTATAATAGGATTTTCTTATGTCTCTTTTCACTCATCTTTCCTTCTGCATGCAGAAGGCAGGAATTGGCACCTTGCTAAATGATAGCGGTTGCCAAGGTTTCATAGGGCCCTTTCCCTCAACCTTTCTTGATAAGTTATTTCCAAAGAACATTACAATGCAAAAGTAAAAAATATTTTTGATTTGACAAAAAAAATTATTCGTCGTAGTTGTCAATTTGTGCTCTTTGCAATCTATCAGAGAAGTCAACATAAACTGTTTTCCATTCCGTAAAGATGTCAAATACAGTCCAGCCGCCTTCGCGATGTCCGTTACCTGTGAATTTCACGCCGCCAAATGGCATATGAGCTTCAGCGCCAATCGTAGGAGCGTTGATATATGTTATTCCGGCTTCAATCTCTCTCATGGCTCTGAAAGCTAAGTTTACATTTTTTGTGTAAATCGAAGAAGATAGCCCGTAATCACAATCGTTTTGCAATTCAACAGCATGTTCGTAATTATCCGCTTTGGTGATTGATAAGATTGGTCCAAATACTTCTTCTTGGAATAGTCGCATTTTCCGAGTAACATCAGCAAAAATGGTTGGTTTGAAGAATGAGCCTTTTGCTAAATCGCCTTCAGTAGCAGGTTCTCCACCGCAAACAAGTCGAGCGCCCTCATCCAAGGCAATCTTTGAGTAATTTATGCAATTTTCGAGTGATTTCGTATGTATGACAGGACCAACCTCAGTTTTTGGGTCTAATCCATCACCAAGCCTAAGCTTAGTAGCTCTTTCAGCAATCATCTCAATAAATTTATCATAAACTCCTTTTTCGACAATTACGCGAGAAGTTGCAGTGCAACGTTGTCCGGTAGTGCCAAATGCACCCCAGAGTGCTCCGTCAACAGCAAGTTCAAGATTGGCGTCATCAAGCACGATTTGTGCATTTTTGCCGCCCATTTCGAGTGATACTTTTTTGTTCATCCGACCGCAAACTTCGCCAATTTTAGTACCAATATCAGTCGAACCTGTGAATCCAATTAAATTGACATCCGGATGCTCAACAATCATATTACCCATTGAGCCTTTGCCAAGTACAAGGTTAAATACGCCCTTGGGTAATCCGGCTTCTTCAAGGATTTCAGCGAAAACTATACCCGAATGAGGTGATTCTTTAGATGGTTTATATACTATAGTATTTCCGGCAGCAAGTCCTGGCAAAATTTTCCATGATGGTACAGCTACTGGGAAATTCCAAGCTGTGATTATACCGCAAACACCGATTGGAGTTCTGAAAGTCATATTTGTTTTGGCATCCATTTCCGAAGGTGCTGTGAATCCGAACATTCTCCGCGTTTCCGATGCAGCATAGTAAGCCGTATCAATAGCTTCTTGGACGTCGCCTTCTGTTTCAAAAGTAGGTTTTCCCATTTCACGGGTCATAATGCGACCCAATTCCTTTTTCCGTGCAGTAAAGATGTCGCCGGCTTTTTTGATTATATCGCCACGTTTCGGCGCAGGCATATTTTTCCAGAGCTTAAATGCCGCTTTGGCTGCTGCTACAGCGTCATTTACGTCTTCCTGATTGCTATCGGGGAAGTCACCGATTATATCTTCATGATTTGCAGGGGAAATATTTGGGAAGTATTCGCCTGATTTAGGATCTACCCATTCGCCATTAATGTAATTTTTAAATTTTTCCATAGTTTTAACCTCTTATTAATATTAAATGCGAAATTTTTAATTTCACAACAATTTACTTTACAAATTTACGTGAATTTTGGCAATTTAACATATAATTGTTGATTTTTTGGTAAATTTACAAGTGAAAATAGTGTTAAACCTAATTTAGTTATGAATTGAAAAATAAACGAAATGACTATGAATAAATCTTTAAAAGTTGCATTCCTTTGGCATCAGCATCAACCTTATTATAAAATGAACAATGAGTTTATTTTGCCTTGGGTGTTGTTGCATGGCACAAAGGACTATTTTGATTTGCCGGAAGTGTTATACGAATTTCCCAATATTAAGCAGACTTTTAACTTTGCTCCTTCGCTCAATCTCCAAATCGATGATTATGTCCGCTCCAAAGGCACTGACAAAATTCGGGTTTTGACTGCTAAAAATGCCAAAGACTTGACTGAAACTGATAAAACGGAAATTCTTAAATTCTTTTTCCATTCAAATTTCGAGAATATGATTAAGCCGAATCCTCGGTTTCTTGAATTATATAATATCGCGAAAGATGATTCAAATGCTTTTGATAGGTTTCATGAGCAGGATTGGCGCGATTTGCAGATGTGGTACAATCTTTCATGGTTCGGGTATTATTCCTCTCAGAGTGGCATCATCGATCAGCTTAGACTGAAAGGACGCGATTACACTGAAGAAGAGAAAAATTTGATGATTCAGGAGCAAAATTTTCTGTTAGCAAAAATCGTGAACCAGTATAAGAGATTGCGAGATTTGAAGCAAATTGAAATCAGCTGCTCGCCTATGTTTCACCCGATTTTGCCATTGCTTTGCGACAGCCGCTCGGCTCTTGAGGCAAATCCTGACAATATGATGCCTGACCCAATTTATAAATATCCTGAAGATGCTGATTTGCAACTCGGTTCGGGGATTGATTACTTCACTTCAATTTTCGGCGAAAGACCCGAAGGGATTTGGCCCTCCGAAGGCTCAGTTTCAAATGAAGTGCTAAATCTTATGATTGACCACAACATTAGCTGGTTCGCAAGTGATGAGCTTGTACTGTTACATTCGGTAGGAGAAACTTATAATCCGCTCGAAAAATATTTCCCTCGCAAATTTAAAGGCAAAAACGGAGACATCACAGGATTTTATCGTGACAATCATCTTTCCGATAAAATTGGTTTCCTATATTCGACGTGGAATGCCTCTGATGCTGCGAGAGATTTTGAAAATTCTTTGCTCAAAATTCGCGATAAAATCATCAGACAATATGGGGAATCAGCACTCGATAATGCGGTTGTTTCGGTGATTCTTGATGGTGAGAACTGTTGGGAATTTTACAAAGATAACGGAATTCCATTTTTGCGTGAACTTTTCTTGAGATTGGACAAATCTGACTTATTGAAAACTGTGACCTTTAGCGAAGTTCTAAACAAAAGCAATGCGACTGATTTTTTCCCACCACTTTCATCGATCAGAGCCGGCTCTTGGATTAATGCCAATTTTAATATTTGGATTGGTCACGAAGATGACATTAAGGCTTGGAATGTGCTGTCAAATGCTCGGGCAACTTTTCAAAATTTACGCCACACCTTGGATAGCGAACTTGCGAGAGAAATTTTGAATGAAATTATGATTGCTGAAGGCTCTGATTGGTTCTGGTGGTACGGTCCTGAGCACCACACTGAGAACAAAGCGGAATTTGATTTGCTCTTTAGGCATCATGTTTCGCGAATTTACGAATTGCTCAAATTGGAAATTCCGGCTGAGCTAAATGTGCCGATTGCAAACCATATCTTAGAGTCGGGTGTTAAGAAGCCAATGGAGGTAATTACGCCGGATTTGAATCTTTCGCCGATTTCCGAATCTTGGCGTTCGGGTGGCAATATCGATTTAAATACCGACAACTCTTCGATGCACAAATCAGGGAGCGTAATTGAATCTTTCAAATATGCTTATGATGAAAATAAATTATTTTTGGGAATAAAATTATCCGAAAATGTCACCGATTTTGCATTCAAAATTATTTTTGAAAATCATGTAGAAATTAAATATTTGAGATTAAATAAAATATCGAAAATTGAATTGGAAAATATTAGCGAAGTAAATATTTATAACAATAATTATTTTGTTAATTTTGCTATGCAAATTGATAAAATAATGCAAGATGAAAAATTATCCTGTTTGAAAATAATTATCGAATCAGCGGGGGAGACCATTCAAATACCTAAAGATGGGTTTATGGAAATATAAAAATATTATTTAAAATATTTTTTGACAACTTTATAAACAATATTTGTATCAAATCCTAAATAAATTAGGTGATTTGCAAGCGAAGACTTTTGTTTTTCAGGGATTTTATTCCTGATTGATTTCATTTTCTTTTCGGCTGCTTTTTCGGCAAAGTCGATAATATCATCTTGGGGATAATATCTATTTATCGCCTCATCAGCCAATTGTGCATTAACGCCTTTTGCCATCAATTCCGATTTCATGCGCCTGATTCCGATTGATTTCCGAGCTAAAGTGCTCTTTATAAAACTGATAGCAAATTTCATATCATCAATCAATCCGAATTCGTCCAGAAAAGCTAACAATACGTCATGAATGTTTGCATCGTGTTGTTTAGTGCGCATATATTGGCGCATTTGTTTTCTTGTGCGTGGCTTCATCGCTGCATAGCGGTAACATTGTTGTTTTGCGGTCAGAAGTTTTTGAGCATCGATTAATTTCTCAATATCGGCTGCTTCCAATTCCAAATCTTTCCTCAATCCGCTATTGACCACGATATCCAAATGCACTTCGATTTTGTCGCGATTTTCGTAAAATTCAATCACGCAGAGATTACTTCTCTGGTTTTTTTGTTTAACGCTCCTGATTTTTGCTCTTTCCATAAGGTCTAAAATAACAAAAAAATGCCGAAAACTTCACTGTTCTCGGCATTTAATTCGTAAATATACTTATTTTACAATAGGAATTTTACTAAGCAATACCAAATTTTTGGGGTCAGCGTAATCATATTGGAATAAGCCATCTTCGCCAACCATCAGTAACGAAGTACCGAGGGGTATTACATCAAACGTTTTGAGGTCACTTTTCCAATCTAATAATTTGATTTCTTCAGGATTTTCAACATCATATACTTTCAGTCCGGCGGGACCGTCGCACAAAAAGAGTGTATTCTCATCCAAACCCAATCCGGCAGGCTCTTGCATAGGATATGACTTAATCAATTTTGGATTAGTCAAATCGCTAATATCGAGCACATCTAATTGATTCAGATTGCCGACGCAACGTGTGCCGGTGCGTAAAGTTACATAAGCGTATTTGTCATTGGCAACCACAGGGTCGCAACCGCGTGCATGACTGAATTGTCCCAATTGTTTCGGATGAGCAGCATCAGACACGTCATAGATGAACATTCCGGTTGTAGAGCCGATAAAGAGTTTGTCTTTGAACGGAAAAATAGTCTCGATTTCCCAACCGATATTCACTTTCGACCAAACTTTTGGGTCGTGCGGAGTCGAAATATCGAATAATTGCAAGGAAGTCATATCTACCGAGTACAAATATTTGTCATATATTGTAAATCTTGCCATCGAGCCGCCTTTGCCGGTTTGGCTCGGGTTTCCTTTGCTACCGTCCATGCTTATATCCCCATTTCCAAATTCTCTATTACCTATCGGATAGTCGTGATTTAAAGGTCCTTTGCCGCAATCTTCGAAATAATATTTGTAAACAGTATCTTTCAGAACATACTCGACCACCATGCCTTCCTTAGTCTCAACTCCGCCCCAAAGCCCATCGGTGAGCATAGGGAAGATGCCTTCAATTCTCTTGACTACGGTAGGCGAGGAAGGGTTGCTGATGTCCAGAGCCACCAAATCTATATAACTATTCGCAAATAAGATATTGTTGCGAACAGCCATATCACCATTGCCGGGAATCTCGATGAATATAAGATTTTTTGGCATACGTGGGTTGCTATTGTCAATTACATGAATCCCTTCGTTACGTTCGTTGACAAGTATATACTTACCGTAAAAGTAGATTTTGCCCGGATTTTTCAATGTGCGGGCAGTTCCTGCTTTTACACCGTTGCGGATTGCATCTAAGTTCTTGTAAACAGGAACCCAGATTTGAGTTGGATATTCCACTACTTCTGTAGTGCAACAACTGCCGATGAAGGCGATTGCCAAAATCGAAAATACTACTGATGCTAAGACTCTCATGTTCATCACCCTGTATATTTACTGAAACATTGTCAAATTTCTTTTTTACTATTCAACATTTTCATTGCTCAAACTTATCGAAAATCACGAAGCAAAGCAACAAAAATTTCAGGAAATTCCTATCTCCTAATCATATGACACATGAAAGTCAAAAAAGGAACAAAATATTTTTGCTTATTTGAAAATATTTTTGTTATTTTGACATATGTTTAACTTGCATCGGTTATAAAGATGAAAACTTTGACTGAATTTGGATTTAACTATGGCACTCCATGCCAATCTTTGCCTTTTGAAGCAGCAGACAGCAGACAGCAGGCAGCAACAGCAGACAGCAGACAGCAGACAGCAGACAGCAGACAGCAGACAGCAGACAGCAGACTAAAATTTTAAACATAAAAGCAAATCACTTCGGCCGGCGCATGTTTGGCAAAGCACTATTGAAACTTTTCATCTTGATGTTGATACTCATCTCATCACCCCTCTCTGCCCAGCAACTATTTGTTAAGAATGTGGGGCAATGGGATAGTGACATAATGTATGCAGGGAGTGGCGCGGGATATCAAATTGTAATTGCACAAAGCGGTATATACATTAATCATCAACAAGTTAACAAAGCCGAAGAATGCATAGATGAATTCGGAAATAAAAGGAATGAAGCATTATTAAGTAGTGATAATTTACGATTGCATTTTGCCGGAAGCGAAATTAAAGACCAAATTCAGGAAAATATAATATCTGGGAGAATATCCCCGATTACTTTTGATTTTTGGAATTACGGTCCGAATAGAGATTGGTTCTGGGATGTGCCCTGCTACGAAGAAATAATAATTTCTAATATTTATCCTGATATATCTATGAAATTTTATTACGAAGGTGATAATATTCGTTACGATTTCGAACTTGGCGAATCAGCTAACTCTAACCAAATAAAAATGTTAGTGCAGGGCTCCCAAAGTGGCGAAATAATTGACAATGAATTGATTATCAAAACAAAACTTGGTGAAATCCGAAACGGAAAAATTAAAACATTTATCAATTCAAATGGTCAAGAAATCCCTACATCAATTAATATGAATAAAACAGGAGAAATTCAATTTGATTTAGCAGAATATAATAAAGAAGAAAAAATCACTATTGACCCTTTGGTCTATTCTTCATATTTATATAACCAAACGGCAATTGCACCTGATTACGGATTTTTCAACATCGATAAAAGGGGAGACGAATATTGGATGCGAGTTTGGGAATACAATAAATTAAACTTTTATACAGATACAATAAATTACTCTGATGTTGAATTGGTTTATCCGGAAACCATTATTGTTTATGAATCAGATTTTAAGCAAATAAAAAAATATATTGTTGTTTCATATGTCGGAACAAATAAAATAATTTTTCCTGATGAGAATCACCTTTTAATTACTTTGCTTGTACCCGAAGAGAAATTCTCTATGTATAATATTGTCAATTCAGAAATACGAGATGAATTATGCTTAGTACGAATTAATTTCACAGAAAAAAAAATTGAAAAGGGAATTCAAATTCCTCCAAATGGTTTAGCAAATATTTATTTAAGTTCAGATAGTAGAATAATATTATCTTATAATGAGTCCGGGAGTAGTAAAACATTAGCTTATTTAACCGATAATTCATATTTTTCAGGTTGTGATTCTTCATTTAGCAAAGATTGTTTTTATCCGTATTTTCTGGTCATAAGCAGTGATTTGCAAGATATTGAATTTGCTACATTAATTCCATATTCTATTCCTACTTCAAGAGCTTTCATGTATGTACGGATGTCCGATATATTATCGGATTCTAAGGGGAATATTTATTTTATAAATCGAGTTCCATATAATTTTGTAGATAAATACGATAATTTTATAGGAAATTGGACAGGAACTAATACATATTTACATGCTATTTCGAGCCATTATACTACTATTTATAAATTTGACAGAGATTATAATATGGTTAAATCTGTTGCTGTCGGATTTACAGAGGCGAGGCACTTCTTGATTGATAAAAATGATGAATTAATTATCATTGGAAATGTGAATAAATATTTCCAAAGTGAATTATTACTACATGACGATTGCTTGAAGCCAACTATAGGTGATTGGAACAATCTCAGTACTCAATTCCATAACAAAATAGGTATTATAAAATTGAACTCCGATTTAGAATATTTGCGTTCCGGAATTATACCCGGTGGTTATTTTATAAATTTATTAGAAATAACGACTGCTGCATATCCTGCAAATTTAGGCTCCGATGCTTTACTTGATGAAGAAAATAATATTTATATTACTCATGGAATAGCTAATTATTATTATAATGCATATAATACTGAAAGTAGTGAGAATTTCAAGATAGGCAATACTGATTATGGTGTAGAAACAGATAAGCATAATTATGATGTTGGGTTAATGAAAGTAAAAAGCGATTTAACAAAAATTCTCTACTCAACTGTTTATGGTGGCGCCGGCGATGACGCTCCCGGATTTATGTTTGTCCAAGATACTTTGGTTACTATTATAGGCACTACCGGCTCAACTGACTTAGTTGTAACTCCCGATGCCGATGTTAACTATCCTCACAATCCAACTGAGAGATTGTTTGTCGTCACACTCAATACAAATTCTCCCGTTTCCGTTATGGATTCCACCAAAGACAAACCGTACATTTATCCTAACCCCGCATATTCTTACATCGAATTGCCCGAATCACTTACTAACCGTTACGCACTGTATTCTATACACGATTTACCGGGTAGAACTCTCGTGACCAAACGACTCCAAGACTATCGCATAGACATATCATTTCTTCCCAGAGGCACATACAACTTAATCCTCACAAATGATACTGATATTGTCTCATACTTATTTGTAAAAACGGAGTAGGGCTGCATTTAAAAAGCAAGGGTCGTTTAAGAGCGACCCTTTTTTTATTTTCTCATTATAAAACATGCCGAATCTCCTTCACCCTGCCGATTCAACTCTAAGGCTTGATGGCGGAAATTGCGGATTTGTTCGCGTGAAAAAATAGATTTGGAGGGATTTACGGCATAAGATTTTTCGTCCTTCAAGGGGATGCCTTGCAGGTACTGCTCGCTGCCCCAAAATTGAATATCTGTAGAATCGTAGGTGACATCATCGATTGTCAGATTTGCACTTTCTGCCATAATTTGCATACTCTTTACCGAGTGTAGATATAAGTGGCGGGGAGCGTCCAACTGAACCCAATCCGTGCCGTATTTTGTCCATGCGTACGATGGCATAACAGGAATTCGGATAAGTGCATGAGCGCCGGGTTTGAGCAGCCGCTGGATATCTTTGAGCGTTTCGAGGGGTTCAGGTACATGCTCGAAGGAGTGGTGCATCATAATCAAATCAAATTGCTTATCCAACTCGCTTGTGTACTTTTTATAAATGGTCAAGCCCTTGCCGTAATGTAAGTCAGCTGCTACAAAAGGGTCTGCACCGGTTAAATGCCTGAATCCGGCATTTTGCATATTCAAGAGCAACTGCCCCGAGCCACACCCGACTTCCAGAATCTCCGAATCATAGTCAACACCCGTTTTCATGAACCACTGAGCTTCGAAAGGGACGCCGTACAATTTTGCGAGCAAAGCACCAAGTAAAGTCGGGCGTTTGAGTAGATGGTCAGCAAGTTTTTGCTTGAAAAAAAGCTTGAACTTGCTCTGATTTTGGATGTTTGAATAAGCGTAATAATCATTTGCGGGATAGTATTTGTTCAGGTTTTCGGGAATCGTCGCTATCTGGAGGCATCCGCAGTCGCCACATTCGATAAATTCAAATTCGTCACGCATCCCGAACATCATCTCCTTAGCGAGATGAATCCGATTATTTTCCACATTGCCACAAATTCTACATTCACTCATATTTTCTCCATATTCATACCTACAAAAATAGGACTATTTCCGCTAAGTAAAAAAAATGAAAGAAGGGGGAGTCTATGGTGCTTTTAGTCTCATATATTTTTTACATGTCCCCAAAATGCGAAATATTGGAAACATAGCCCCCAAAAAGTCATATCAGTTGTTACAACTGACGAGACTGTACTGAATAAATCTATAAGCTATCTTTTATTTTCCAACTCGTAATATTTTTTCCATCTTCTTGCCTTTCGCTAATTCGTCAACCAACTTGTCTAAATATCTTACTTTTTGTGTGAGAGGATTTTCGATTTCCTCCACACGATACCCACAAATTACTCCGGTAATAAGGTGAGCGTTTGGATTCAAAGTAGCATGTTGGAAGAAGCTTTCAAATGTGACTTTTTTTTCGATTAAATCTTTCACTTTATTGCTATCGAAACCGGTTAGCCACTCGATTACTTGATGCAACTCATCTATAGTTCTGCCCTTATTCACAATTTTTGTTACATAGTGCGGATATACGGAAGCAAATGTCATTTTTGCCATTCGCTCATTATGTTCGGGTGTTATTTTCATGTCTTATTATTTAATTAATAAATTATTAATTTAAGAAGGGAATAGAAATTGGTTCACTCTCATCACCCACGAGTAAATTTTCGTGCTATGATAAGGTTCATATCCATTTTACTTTTTGTAGATGCTGCTATGCGCTGATTTTCTTTTTTTTCAGACCAATAATAATAAATGTTAAACCTATTAGCCATATTATTGCTGAACCCCAAACATAGCCTTTGCCGTAATGTGATAATACATTGTAATCAAAAAAATAACGCCCACCTTGGAACAAACCAATGAGAAAGAGAATTATGCCAATTATTAGGATTACTTTTTTCATTATAATTGAATTAATAGCCAGGGATATACTAATTATAACCCTGGCATTGAATTTACTTTATTTTTGAACTGTAGTTGTAGTTGGCGTATAAATACCCAATGTTATAGCATTCAATAAGCCATCAACAAAAGTATGCTGAATTGTCACAGTATAGTTTGTTGCGCCACCAGCCATTTTTGTGGGGTCTGAAGTTTTAATAGGTGCTAAACCATACATTATGTAATGGTTTTTCTCTGTTACTTCAATACCGGTTTTGGCACCTTCACCTACATTATAGGTCAAAGTGTAACAAGATGCCATTAAAAAAGAAATTGCCACGATCAGAAACAAACTCACAAATGTTCTTTTCATCTTATATACCCTTAATGTTTACTCCTACTCATAAGGCTTTTCGGAATACTCCCCGTTTTTTAGTGTGGGTTCTGGTCTCCACATTCTCGGTTAAATAAAACTAAATATTCTGTCTTAACGGGTGGTCAGCCCTTTTTGACCCAACAATTCATATATTTAACTTTCAAAAACTCGTTTATTACTTAAAAAAATCCAATACAAACATACAAAAAAGGATTAAAAAAATCAAACAAAAAATTTCGTATTTGAAAATGTTTGTAATCATTCATTTCGTCCCTCTTTGTTACAAAGTCGGCATGGGGATTTCGTCCCGTCAGTTGTTTCGTCCTGTCAATTATTACAACTGACGGATTAATAGTTATTCCTCATCGTCCACCAACCACCCGAACCAAACCCGCTGGTCAATGATTGGGATATTATTTTGTTGGCAAATCTTCATCGTATGCCCGGTGCCGCCCGAGAGTGCTTTGTCCAAATCGTCGTAGAAGATGCCAAAGGAAGCGGCTTTGATGTCGTCGGTGCCAATCGCCTTAATCGTATCGCGGAGGATGTAAGCCGCTTTGATAGAATTGCGATTTTTGTCGCCGGACACAAATTGGTCAATCAGCTTACCCATTTTTTTATTGCTTTTGGACTGATAAAGCACCTCCGATTCCGAGACGATGTCAATATCGTCAAGCGAAATGGTGTCGTAGGCTTGGTTTTCCACTTGTCTATGCCCGAAATAGGGGGTAATGACTTGCAAACGCTTATTATCCACCGAGTTGACGCCATCGGAAAAGAATTTGTCGGCACCGCTTGCATTCCCGCTCCTGAAGGTCATCTTCACAGTCCTGGCAGCCAACAATTTCCCCAGAGCAAACAATTTTTCCTTGTCCTCTTCCTTCACATTCCGCTTGCCCTCCAGCAGGACAACCGAATCCTCAATATCATACCGCTCTATAAATTGTGTTAGTGTCATGGGGGATTACTTTTTTTTTAAAAATTTTGGTACTTCACCCTTTCAAGAAGCCGTACTCATACACTTTTGGCTCGATTTTCTTTGCTAATAATTTCAATCTGTCGCGTAAATTGCCTATCAAACGCATATACTCGGCGTCATCGCTTTTGTTGTTCATCTTTCCGGCGGCGTTGCGTCCTTGGAAATGCTCGCGAATGTCGTAGAGAGATGCGTTTACGTTGCAATTGGGCTGTGCGTGATAATATTTCCAGAGCTCTCTGCCGGCATCAAAGACAGCGGTGGCGACAGGCGAAAACTTGAGCGGAGCCCGACCATAATCTTCTACAGGTTCAAATATCATCGAAAATGTAGTAATAGATTTCTTATGTGGTTTAGATTTCCCTTTTAAAAAATCGGTCATAAAGTTGTTGTCGAATTTCTCTCTTGCGTTTACTTCCTGCTCTGTGAAAGGTATCCAGTGGTTTGTACCTTCAGTTGATGTAATTCGATTTTGACCATGAAAAAGAGTAAAAGCCAAACAATCATTTTGAAATTCTTTATCTTTTTTCCAACCGTCATTTGGATATAAAAATTGGTCGCGGTCGTTTAGCCATGTTGAGTCAATACAATGACGAACTGAGAAATAAACAGAGCCAACTAATAAATTATCTTTAGACAAATATAAATGAAACCTATGGTCATTTTTATCATTTTCTAAATTATCAATAAATACGTAATTTTGATTTTGAAAGTCCGGAGTTGAGCAATCTAAGAATCCAATTCTTAAATTATTTCTATCTTGAAATTTATTAATCCATTGATTGATTCCTTTTGGTAAATTACCGTAAAATTGTTTAACTCCAACAACGTTACCATTTTGATTGTAAACTTCTGTAGCAATAATTTCCATTTTTGATTTCAAAGATAAATTCCAAATAGTAAATCCTATCGGAAATTGCCCTTTTACATTGTCAAAAGTGTTGGCTGGAGCAATAAAACCACCTTTGAATTCTGCAAGAAAATACTCTTTAAACTTGTTGAAATTAGAACCATTGATAAATTTCATTTTTGAGAATTGACCAATGATACAATCAGGAATTTCTTTATATACTTTTGCCATAAATAGGGCAAATATTTCATTTACTGCATTACCAATTAAAGATTTAAATTTTTCATTTATTTCAAATTCTAAAGTAATATCTTTTTTATGACCTTTTCCTAATCCTGTTCCCGCCTCAGCATACGGCGGATTAATATAAATCACTAACTTCTTTCTTTTTTCAGGGTTGTTGATTATATCCAAAAGTGGTTTTGGCAGCTTAGTAAATTCGTCGTTCAGGAAATCGAATTGGAAAACGTGGTCTTCGAGCAAGTTTGCACCATTTTTGATACGGTCTTTCATCACTTCCACATCTTGAGTATCGAGCGTCGAAGCCCAAATATTGTACTTGTTCGTAAGCCCTGTGAGCAGATTTCCCGTTCCTGCGGCACAATCCCAGATATAGTATTCGTCCTGCCAATCTTCGCCCAACACATCGGTCAAATATTTTTGCGATAGTTCCACCCAAATTTGCGGTGTAAAGAAACTGCCCTTGCGTTCCCGAACGTCTTGCGGAACGAGCAAATCACGCCGCTCGACGATATAATCCCAATATTCCTCTTTGGGCGGTCGCTCGTATTTGTTCCAAAACTGATTGTGAGCGGTTTGCTCGTCGGTGAATGAAGTCGTTAGCGAGCTGAACATGCCGGATTTGTCAATTTTTCGGTCAAGCTCGTAGTAAGTTTTCTTGAGCAACACAAATAGCTTTTCTTTAATCGTATTATTTTCTTCCGACAACAAATCGGCAAGGTAGAAATCGCCGTCAATAATTCCGGTCTTTTGGGCGATTTGCCAATTGACGGCAATAGTGGGCTTAACGGCAGTCAGCCATTTATTGTAAATCACCATGAAATTGTTCTTGTCAATCCGGATTTTTGTCACACCAAACTTACTGACAACAAAATTTTCCTTGATGAATTTTTGGAGTTCCTTCGCATCCTTCTCAAAATAGAACATGAAAGCATTTTGGTTGATACTGCTCCGCACCATATTCAAAATAATTTGGAACTCTTTGGAATCGTGATTGGACGGAGCGACGTTCCAATTGAAATCATTGATATAGAAAATTTCGCTAATATCATTATACGGAATGAATGCAATTTTCTCCAAATCTAAAGCCCCAAGCATCACCGGAGGCAGATACTTGTCGAAAGTCCGAGCCTTGCCAATCGTCAGCACCAATTGTGCAATAGATTTGTACGGGTCGGCGATGCCCGCTTTAGCCTCTGCCCACAGCAAAGACTCCTGCTCGTGCGGCTCCTTCTTCTTGTCGTACATCGCAACGCAAAAATCCACATTGCCGATAATTTTCGTCCAATCATATTGCCAAAAAAAATCTCTGGCGATCCTATTTTTTAGTTCTTCTTCTTTCATGTTTGTGTATGGCATATTTTGTGGGGGGGATTTTTATAGATTTGTTTAGTAAGCTTGAAAGTGTACTAAATTTTATACAAGTTTATATTGTTTATTTTGCTTTTGAAAAAGTTCCATTCCTGGTATATCTGCATATCTTTCATTTAATCTACTCCTAAGTCCAAACAATCTGTGTTCTGCTGAATCAACAATTTGTGAAAATAAACAAATTCTTATTTTTCCCACTTCAACGCCATTACCATTGAAAACAGCTTGTATTGGTGATAATTTGCCATCTGATGTTTCTCCAACAACAAAGGCATTTATATATGGATTACCAATAAGAACACCACAATTCATGAATTCCTCAACATAGGCAACTGCTTGATTTCTTTCATGCGAAGTAAGGTTAAAACCACCTTTCTTTAATTCAATTATCAGAACTTTGCTTACATTTGAAATTTCATTCGCAGATTCATAATTTATTGTACCAGTAATAGAAAATGTAGAGTCCCCGACTACTACTATATCAGGTCGTTTCTTATAATTATTGAAAACTGTTTTATCTATTTTTTTGTGAAATACTTTTTCAACGGCAGTATCTAATTGACGATTTGATGTGAATTCAGGGGAGTCAAATTCAGGGCCAAAGACCCATCTTGCACTAGCTACTAATGGGTGTAAAATATGTAATTCATTTATTGACTTATCTTCACTTAATTTTCTTATAGCTTCAATTACAGATATTCTATGATCAATTTCATCAAGAACTGTAAGGGCATCCTTTACAGACCAATTATCTAAAATTTTATTCAGTCCTTCAATGTCGTCTTCAGAAAAAGTAGCAATTTTATTTAAAAGCTGAATCCCATTTCTCGTTTTTTCTAGATTAAGAATAGTTTCAATAGCTAAAGAAATTGATTCTTGACTTGCAGTTGGATTGTTTATTGTTATTAATTCAATTGCTTCATTAAACTCAAACTTTGCCAAGGGACTTAATTCTAAATAATCCTTTTTGTAATCATTAATAATATTGTTAGTCGTTTCCTCAATATTTTGCTTTGCAATTTCAGATAACATTTGCTTAATGAAATTTGCTAATTTTTCAAATATTAACTTTGTCGTTTTGTTTATCCTAATACTTGTCCAATCTTCCAAAATAAATTCGGCAATATCCTTTGTTTTTATAACAGCAGTATACCTTTTGGCCTGTTGAGTTCTTCCATCTAACACAACATTATTACCCAAAAGCCATGAAGGTTCACCAACTAATCTACCGCTTTGCCAAATTGCAATTCCTTGGTAGGCCGTTGATTTTCTTGCAAATTTAGTGTCGAATAGAAGTATTTCAAATTTGTAATTCTCTATTTCTACTGCTTTAGTTGTAAGTAAACCAGTGTGTTCCTCCAATTTAATGCTTTTATTATTAATGAATACTTTAAATTGTGGGTCATGTAAAAATCTAGTTGAAATAACTTCTAGTATTCTTTCAGGACTTGGTAGGTTCCTTACTACAATAACCTCTAATGTAGTTCCATGATTTAAAGATTCTGAAAATTTTTGATTTTCAATTATAAATGGATTATCACCACTCATAGTAGAAATAAGAAATTGTGATTCGACACCCTCTTTTGCAGTTATAACTTTATATGTATTGTTGAAACAAAAAAGCCCGTGTCTTCCAACGCCATTCCTGCCATAAGCATATCTTGTATGATCTATTCCAGGAGGGAATACTACCTTTTTGGGTTGATGCTTCAACCTATTATATCCAAGCTTCATCCATCGATTATAAAACTCCTCTTTAGTTAATCCTACTCCATTATCTATTACTTTTAATATTTGTCCGTGTTTTTCAGGGATAATGATTTCAACTTGGTTTGCACCCGCATCCCAAGCATTTGCTACCAATTCTGTTAAAGCAATATCAGCAGATGAACCTAAATTACCTAAAGTTCGAATTAAGTAATCTTCTTCAAATAGAGTTTGAGGTATCTCTAATGAATTCTTTTCAATTTTACTCATAGTTTCTTTTTTTGATTTAGTCATACAAAATATAATTTCTAAAAACAAATCCCCTCACTATCTACGCACTCTCAATAGATGACTTTACAAATATAACAAAATTTATATAAAACATCCAGAATTGCTCTCAAAAAAACTCTCCCAATCAGCGAGTGCCGCTATATTGCGGGGTGGTGTCTCTTGTGGGGGCTTTTGGAGCATGTCCCTCCGCAGAGACTTATGAGACTTGAATACATGTTGCCACAATATTTGCATACATATTTTGACTTTTCGCTCCCTTCGTAAAGACCGTGCAGTGGTCCATCGGGGTTCTTGGAGCATGTCCCTGCCGTCAAACTGAATACGGTAGAATACTTTTGTCCGCACCATTTGCAATTAAAATTTGCCATAAATTCACAACCTTTTTTATGCCTACTCTTTTCGGTTTTCGGCTTCCCCAATCTCTCTCTACAAAAATAAGAACATTTACGTCAGAATGTGTCGTTATTATTTCTCTTCATACAAACTTACAAAATTCATATGATAATCCAAAAAAAAAATCCCCACTCTTGCGAGCAGGGATTCTTGATTTTTGAAGTGCAAAGGCGGATTAATACATTCCGTCCATGCCGCCCATTCCACCCATGCCGCCCGGCATTGGAGGCATAGCGTCTTCTTTCTTTGGTTTTTCGACGATTGTTGCTTCAGTAGTCAAGAGCAATCCTGATACTGATGCAGCATTTTCTAATGCAACGCGGCTAACCTTAGTTGGGTCAATTACGCCTGCATCATATAAATCGCCGTATTCGCCTGTCGAAGCGTTGTAGCCGTATGCACCGCTTCCCGCTTTGACGTTGTTCACCACTACTGATGCTTCTTCGCCTGCGTTAGTAACGATTTGGCGAATTGGCTCTTCGACTGCACGACGGATGATTTGGATACCTGTGCGTTGGTCTTCGTTGATCGGTGACAATGCTTCCAAGTGGTGCAATGTTCTGAGGTAAGCCACGCCGCCGCCCGGTACGATTCCTTCTTCTACTGCTGCGCGAGTTGCATGCAATGCATCTTCTACGCGAGCTTTCTTTTCTTTCATTTCAACTTCTGTCGAAGCACCGATTTTTAAAACGGCTACGCCACCACTCAATTTTGCTAAGCGTTCTTGCAATTTTTCGCGGTCGTAATCACTTGTAGTTTTTTCGATTTGAACTTTGATTTCGTTTACACGTTTTTTGATTTCATCAGTGTTTCCGGCACCTTCTACAATTGTAGTGTTGTCTTTGTCAATGATGATTTTCTTAGCTGAACCAAGGTAAGCTAAAGTTGTTTGGTCTAATTTATAGCCTTTTTCTTCGCTGATTACAGTTCCGCCAGTCAATACAGCGATATCTTCGAGCATAGCTTTGCGTCTGTCGCCGAATCCCGGAGCTTTAACTGCTGCAATACGCAATGTGCCGCGCAATTTGTTTACTACCAATGTTGCTAATGCTTCGCCTTCAACATCTTCTGACAAAATCAAAAGTGAGCGACCTGATTGTGAAGTTTTTTCTAAGATTGGCAAAATATCTTTGATTGCGGAGACTTTTTTGTCATGAATCAAGATATAAGGGTCTTCGAGGATTGCTTCCATCGAATCGGCATCAGTGATGAAGTAAGGGGAGAGGTAACCGCGGTCGAATTGCATACCTTCTACGGTATCGAGCGAAGTTTCGGTGCCTTTTGCTTCTTCAACTGTGATAACGCCGTCTTTTCCGACTTTTTCCATTGCTTCTGCAATTAATTCGCCGATTGTTGAATCGTTATTGGCTGAAATTGTACCAACTTGAGTGATTTCTTTTTTGCCTTCAACGTCGCGGCTCAATTCTTTCAAACCTTTGGTGATAGCGATTACCGCCATGTCAATACCGCGTTTCAAATCCATTGGATTTGCACCTGCAGTAACGTTTTTCAAACCTTCGCGGTAGATGGCTTGAGCCAAAACTGTTGCAGTTGTAGTACCGTCACCGGCTACATCAGATGTTTTGGAAGCAACTTCGCGAACCATGTTTGCACCCATGTTTTCGATTGGGTGTTCGAGTTCGATTTCTTTGGCAACAGTTACACCGTCTTTTGTGACAGTAGGAGCGCCGAATTTTTTGTCAATAATTACGTTACGTCCTTTTGGACCGAGAGTAACTTTTACGGCATCAGCCAATTGGTCAACGCCGCTTTTGAGTGAAGCACGTGCTTCAGTATTGAATACTATTAATTTAGCAGACATATTTTATATCCTTTGATTGTTTATTTAATGTTTATTAGCTGATTATTGCAAAAACGTCGCTTTCGCGCATGATTAAAAGGTCTTCTCCGTCCACGCTGACTTCTGTGCCGGCATATTTACCGTAAAGCACTTTGTCGCCATCTTTAAGTTGCATCGGCAATACTTTGCCATCTTCTGTTTGTTTGCCATTTCCGACAGCTACTACAATGCCTTGCATTGGTTTTTCTTTTGCTGTATCTGGGATGATGATTCCGCCACGAGTAGTTTCTTCTGCGGCAGCCGGTCTGACAATGATTCTGTCATGTAATGGTTTTAAAGCCATAATTCACTCCTATTTAATTTTTTATAAAATACGATTAACATTTCAAATTTATTAGCACTCATTTGTATCGAGTGCTAATGCTAAAACGAAAATTGATTTTTCTTATTGCAAAAAATAATGCGGAAAATGAATTTACTTACTATCGTTTCATTAAATCGTGTTCATAATCAGGTTCTACTGTAACTTTTTTATGCAAATATGTGTTTAAGTATATTTGATTGTCACATAAAAAATAAGTTTTGACATGGAAATAACACGAATAGATGAATCGAAATGGGTAGATAATTATTCAGACAAGTTGATGCGATTTGCTTATAATAGAGTACGTGATAGAGAAACAGCTTTGGATTTAGTCCAAGATACATTTCTTTCGGCATTGAAAAGTGTTGATAGTTTCAAGGGTGAAATTTCTGAAAAAAATTGGCTATTTCTCATACTCAGGAACAAGATTATTGATTACTACCGTAAAAAAGCCCGCAATATGGTTACCAATATTGATTTTTCTGAAAATGATGAAGATAATCATTTCGATGAAAATGGTGTATGGAGAAAAGCTACTACTCCTCAAGATTGGGGCAAGGATGCTCATCAGAGTCTCGAGAATAAGGAATTCCAGTTAATCTTGCAAAAGTGTATATCTAAACTAAAGGAAATACAAAGAATTGTTTTTACTTTGAAATACGTGAATGACGAAGAAACGGAAAGTATTTGTAAGGAATTGGAAATTAATTCGAATAACTATTGGGTGATTATTCATCGCGCAAAGTTAAATTTACGTAAATGTATTGAACTTAATTGGTTTTCTTAATGATTAAAAAATTGATGATAAATTGTAAAGACGCTACTCTGATGTCTTCGATGTCTGAAGATAGCAAGCTTTCTTTTTCAGATTTACTCAAATTCAAAATGCACATAACTTTGTGCAAGGTTTGTGCAAAGTTTGATTCTCAAGTAAAACTGATAATTGAAACTTTAGAAAGAATTGATTCTGATGTCAATTTGACAAAGGAAGAAAAAGAAGCTATAAAAAAGAAGTTAAACGACAATATGAATAAAAATTAATTAAACGAAACTGTAAGGATGAATTTTTTGAGCGTCTAAAATGTATATTATTGTTTTTTTATTAACATTTTAGGAGCTTCAAATGTATAAATTTATTAAACTTTCTTTGGCAATAATTTTTGCCTCTTTCATAATGGTTAGCTGTAGTGATGATGATGATAAATCACCTACTGATTTCAACGCTAAAGACAGCGATTTCCAAAATTTCCGTACTTGGACTTTAGTTGCTGAGAAGAAAGGTGCTGACCCTGCTCTCGGTATGGCTCACGGTGGTAACGACGAGAACGTCAAACGCAAGATTTATATTAAACAAAATGTCAGTGTCGGTTCGAACGGTGAATATCCTATAGGTACCATCATAGTAAAAGAAGCATTGAAAGGTGATGGTTCAACCCTCGCTATTACTGCTATGACTAAACGAGTCAAGAGCTTCAATACAGACCATAAAGGATGGGAATGGTTCATGCTTGCCGATAATGGTGCAGTAGCTAAAGACGCAAACGGTGGAGATATGCGTGGTGCTAATTTGATGGATGGTATGTGTAACGGATGCCATGCATCTGCTTCATCAAAGGATTATGTCTTTACCAAATGATGAAAATTGAAAATACTAAAAAGAGCTTGCCTTTATGGACAAGCTCTTTTTTTATCATTTAAACTCACGATTTAAAGTCAGTATTTAAGCAAGAATCTTAAATTATTAATGACGATTCAGATGTTTGTGCATGATTCTGCGTGATTCGACTAACTTTTCTTCGTCAGGCAATGCCATCAATCTTTTATTTAAGTTCAAATCGTTTTCTCTTTGCAAAAACTCACTTACATAATCTATCACATTCCTAGGGAAAATTCCGTCACGTTCGAATAACATTCTTTGTTGGAGTAATAATTCCGAAGATTCGACGCAACTTGTAGCCAATTCTGCTAATTCCTGAAGATTTGGATTTGTATGGATATTATGCGATACGTAACTGTTATTTGTTAATATAATAGAATCTTTCGGGTTAGTCAAGCCCCATTCAGCTGCCATAGCAACACCGGCTAATAAAAGATGTACGTTTGCACTGCCATCCGGGCTTCTTAATTCTACTGTTTGGCGACTACCGTAATGGTGATGTTTTTCTGTTTGTTGTGGATTGACTTTCATCGCTAAATTATTGAATTTCGTCCAAGCCAATGGCACTCTAATTAATGCACTACGATTACTTTCGCTCCAACATACTTTTGTAGGTGCTTCGTGATGCGGAACAAGTCTTAGATAGCTTGACGATACCATATTACCAAATGCTGTCAAACTTGGTGCATAATGGCATAATCCGCCTATCAATTGTTTTGCTTCATTTGATAATTCGCCTTTGTCATTAGTCATGATGTTTTCGCCATTTTTCATCAATGAATTATGAAAATGCAAACCATTTCCTGCGTGTTCAAAGTCCAATTTAGGGAAGAAAGTTGCTATATATCCGTGTTTGTAGGCTACATTTCTAATTATCCATCCTGACAATACTACCATATCCGCAGCTTCATCAACGGGTGTTTCGAGTAATTCAATTTCTACTTGTTCGGCAGACTTGTTTTTCAATTCTTCATATTCCGTAGTCAATTGGCGAATTGAACCAACTTCGCTATGAGCATATTTCACGTTTCCGGTGATTTGAGTAACATAGCGGAGCATTTCATTCAAAATCTGTCCGGTTTTGGTGAATGGAGCAGTAGCATGATATCCCTTTTGTTTTTCAAGCGGGAATATATTCATATCTGATTTTCCAATCAAATAAAACTCCAATTCACCAAATGAATGAAGTTCAATTCCGGTGTTTTGAGTCAAAGAATGAGTCGCTTTTCTCAAAATATTATCAGGAGCAAAATCGGCAAGATTGCCGTCTCTATCTATAAACCTGCAAATAATATTCAGACTTTTCTCATCGAATGGATTCAAGAATGCCGTTTTATAAACAGGGACAACGTACAAATCCGACTTACCCGGGTCAACCATACCCTTAAACAAGGATGAACCGTCGCAACGTTCTCCTTCGCTTAATATTAACTCTGCATGCTTTCTGTCTGAGATAGGAATCTTGAGCTCTTTAAGTTTGCCGTCAATTCCTGTATAATTGAATGTTACAATTTCAATTTGCTTCTCAAGAATTACTTTTATCAAATCATCTCTGGTCCAATCGTTCTTGGATTTCCCCGTCAATATGCTGATGGGGTTGCTTAACGCAAAGTGCTGATTATTTTTTTCCATTTCTTCTCCATTTTCTTCAAATTAAATTTTATTTAATAAACTTAAAAACTCTTCATTTCAAAACAATCAAAATTAAGAAAAAGTTTTTACATTAAAAAATGTTATCGTATATCTTTTAAAAAGTTAATTTTGTATGTGTAACTTGATAATAAAGTTAATTTTTTCACAAAATACTTGCAATAATATTTCTTAAGACCTTACGTAGATAGGATTTTGATTATTAGCCATATAAAAAAGTGCATAAAATGGGATTTAAACTACATAGCAAAAGTTCAGGAGGCGGAAAAGTTGTTTCCGTTATTTTGATGTTTGTAGGCGGACTGTTCACTGTGTCAACTTGTTCAGCACTATTTGATGCTGCAAATCCTGACCGGATGTCACTCGTAGCCGGGATGACTATCTTCGGTATCGTCCCGCTTTTGGGTGGATTACTTTTGTTTCGGAAGGTCAAAAAATCCGAAAAAGATACCAATTTAGAATTCACCGAACGCATGATTCTAAGTCTTGCAAGTAAGAACAAAGGAATACTGACAGCATTTCATGTAGCCGAAAATACGACATTAAATTCCGAAGAAGCCAAGAATATCTTAGACCAATATGTAATAAAAGGTCATGCACGAATTGAAGTGAATGACAATGGTGGCATCGAGTACCATTTCATTTCATATCTAAAATCCTAAATTCAATTTACTATCAGTTTTTCGGTTTTTCCGTCATATCTTATTATATAAAATCCTTGATTGATTTGATGAATATTGATTGCTTCGCCCTTTGTGAACCCACTTATGATTTTCCTTCCCAATAAGTCAAATATCTCATATTGTCCAATATAATCTGGTATGTATATGAAATCTTTTGCCGGATTGGGGAATACAGCATCGGAAAGCGGGAGTTTTCCGAAAATTAAACTGTCTATTCCACAACTATCTGAAGTACTTATGAAAAAGAAAGATTCAAGTGGTACAATTTCAAAAAACATTATCGAATCAGTCGTATAACCCGATGAATTGAGATTGATACCCGATAATGTAAAATCCGGTACAGTAACAAGAAAGCTCGATTCAGCTACCCTGCCTCGGCTTAGATTATCAACTCCCTCGAAAACGAAGTTCAATTCGCCATGACTATATACAATGTCACTTAATCCCGTGATTGTGAAATCTGTACTCAAATATTTCATCGAGCGAGGGTTATAAGTCATATTAACTGCAAAGTCCAAATCCTTGATTATATGTACCTGTCCGTAAATTGTATCAGCGAAATTTTTATCCAAATATATAGGAATCGAAATTGTATCTCCCAATTTTGAATTGATTGTATCGGGGCTTGTATAAGTGTCGTTGATATAATAAATGGGATTAAAAATTGGAGCATATCCAATTCCTCTTACCATCGCAGAATCGTTGATTGAACAAGGCAACGAAGATATAAAATTGAACATCGAACCATATTCGCCCGTGTTTCGTGGACAAAACCTTATAGTTACAGTAACTGAATCTCCTACTTGAATTACAGTATTTTTGTCCGGCACATATGAAACAACTTCATAATAGCTTTGCAATTGCAAGACATCAAAACCGCTTATCGGCACATCGCCGATATTTCTAACTGCAAATGTCAAATCTCTACAATCCAACACTCGAACGCTGTCATAATCCATTGTCAAGAAAATATTGCTCGGTAATATTTCCAATTCGGGCTGTTGGATGATTAGTACTGCTTCGTCCAAAGCTGCAATTATATGATATAGAATAACTTCTTCAGTATCAAAATTCATTGTATCCAATCGAATCAGCATCGTATCTCGCGTATTTTGCTTCGGTCGGAATCTGAGCTCCGCAACAGGTCGAATTGAATCAACATAACAGAAATTTTTGAGCAACAAATTACTGCCAAATTCATTTTGATTGTGAGTAATTAATGGTGTATAACCTTTGCAAGGCGAGCTCAGATACTGTGATTCGTGACCTATGTATTCCAACTTAGTCGTGTCATAATTCAATTGAAAATTGATGTCAACTATTTCTGCCGGGAAATCCCGTGATGAGTATATCGGAACTATTATTTCTTCACATGTAATCACGCGGAAGGTATCTTGCTTAGTGAAATTACTACCAAAATGAAATGAAATTCCAAAAGCCGGAGCAAAGCCACTTCCACTCAGGTATATTGTAGTATCCATAAAAATACATTCTCCATCCGGTCTGATTTTGCGAAGTGTAATTTCAGCTTTTGCCTCATAATCTCTCACGGCGCGTGGTCTAAAACCAAATTGAAGAGTCGTTACTTTTCCAGTGTCAATAATTGAAGGATATGAAGCTAATCCCAAATCGTATTTGAGACTGTCGTATGCGTAAAATACTCTCTCATCCGGAATGAATTTGATAGTATCTATAACAACTATATCGCGATATGGATTTAGCAAATAATTCGGAAATCTCAACTCGGCAAACTGTGGATTGGCATCTGTATCAACTCGTGTTGGTGTAAAAATGAATCTTTCTCGGTTACTCTCGTAAAGCATTGCTTGAATACCGGTCAAATAAACTTTGAAATCAGTTGCCCATGCTGAGCCTTTTGATTCAATCACTATGTTTATATTATGAATGAGCGAATCAATATTTTGAATATCTCGAGGACAATATTTGATTCTCAAAATATCAGTTTGACCGGGAGGTATCAAAAATGGCATTTGATTGCCGTTTGCTTGATAATAATCTGAAGTCCAATTAAAATAATAGAAATTCGGATTGTTCAGACCAACATCACTCAAATAAATTGAATCTATTTCCATTTCAAATACTTTTGAACGATTTATCATCTTGATTTCACGTTCAATACAATCACAAGGCAAAACAAAACCGAAACTAAGCACAGTCAATGGTACTTCTAAGGCAATTATTTCAGCTTCTCCTTCGAGTTTTACTGTTTTGAATGATGCACACGGTTGACTAATTTTTATTTCCAAATCGCCTTGATAAAATCTACTTTCACTTGGATTGAACTGAACCGTTAGTTGGATAGTATCTCGCGAATTGAGAGTTATGTTTGTAAATCGCACAGGATTGTCCAATATTACAAATCCTATTGGAGCATTGATTGTTTCAATTGTCACAGGAAATGGCGAAACGTTTTCGATAACAATTTTTCGGTCTTTCGTTTCCCCGACTTCGATTTTTCCATATATTACCGGAGATTCGACAGATAATTTTGGTGTCAGCGATGTCCCTTTTATTTGTATAATCCATTTCACGCCATCTATAGTTTCATATTCGATGAATGCTAAATCACTTCTATCATTAATTAAATCATTAGGTGTATAGCTGATTGAAAAAGTAAAACTGCTACCGGCTGCTAAATCTAATTGCTGAGGCAATGGTGTAGGGTTGGTAATCGTAAATCTTCCACTTGGATTATTGAATATTATATTGCTTAAATTCTGATTTGAAGAGGTTCGGTTGATAATTTTAATTTCACCATCTTTGGAATTGCAAGCTATAACATTTTCGATTTTAAGAACTTCAGGCTCAAACGAAAATCGTTCAAGAATCCCTCTACCTTTGACTTTGATACATCCCGATACATAACAACGGTTCTCGAAAAAGCATAATTCATCGGCATAATCGGTGGCGCTTGTTGGTCTGAATCCGACAGTTACGTTTCTTGTTCCACCAGCAGGAATAGTAATCGTCTGTTGACCTGAGATGAAGAATACATCGCTTTTTTTCAAATAAAAAGATACACTCAAATTTTCAGGACTATGATTTTTGACAGGAACATCAATGAAGCTCTCCTGACCAACAATAACATCGCCAAAATCCAAATTTGCTACTTCAAATTTAATATCAGCGTATAAACCGTAGCCTCTGACGTAAATTGGCCTTCGGATGGTACAATCGCCTGATTTCACAACAATGATTATCGAATCCTGCATCAAACCGGGTTGAGTAGGGATAAATCTAAAATAATTAGGTAAATAACCCGTGATTGGGTCTAATTGCAATGGGAATAATCGCTGATTTCCTTGAACATCTCGCGGATATTCGATATCAATTACATGAATAATTTCATCAAGCAAATTCATCCAATTATACTGCGGAGCATCTGAAGGAAAATCCAAACAAGAAGTGCCGAAATTGATAGAATCAAGCCTTATTTCACTTGCCCCACGAGCAATCCTAATTACCTCTTTTACTTTGCCGTATAAAGGAATCGCCTTTTTGGGGTCGCAAATATCAGTAGAATTTATTCTCAAAGTATCATAATTGTCACTAGTCAATTTGCCGGAAACAAATCTGATATTCACTCTAAATGTATCACCGGGGGCTAATTGATAGGGAAGAGGAAGATGATTGACAACAAAAACGTTTGTCAAAACATTTGTAATCGAATTTATCGTTATTGTTTGTGGTGTACCTGCTTTAGCGGTCTGATTGATTATTGTCAATACAGAATCAATATGGGGCTTTTCGATACAATTTGCTTTCAAAGAGTCAAAATTCATTCTTAAATTCGAATATTGAAGTTGAGTTACACGTGTCAGATTCATATTAAATCGGTTTATAAATCTGCATCTATCAATCGAATAAATTCGAAGCTGTGGTAGAATTGTACCCTGGAAATCAGCATTAACAGTGACGGTGAAGTAATACATGCTATCTTTGACCATATTATTTATTCGATTTGGTTGTATCCGAAAATCGGCTGCATAATCAGTATTAATTAAATCAATTATTACTGATTTTCCACAACTTGAAGTGTCCCATACAGCAAATCTATATGTGCGCGGACTTTTACAGTCTAATGTGTCCACAAATGGAATTGGTCTATCCAATGATTCGGAAAAAATTGTTCGTTCAATTTGGCGATTACTATTCTGAATAACAGCACCACTTCTGCCGTAGCCGGTATTACCATTGTTACTTGCATCACAAAGAATAAATTTACCAACTTCTTCGTTGCATCTATAATGCAAGACCAAATCAGTAATATTCCAATTCATAGAGCGATTTCGATTACAAAAAATCTCAGCATCGGTAAATGTCCGTGACCAAATTCTCACTTCGTCAATTTGCCCCAAAAATGTTCTATTCAAATTTTCATCATTAGAGTAAGCGTTTGTATTCCCGATTTTCATCGTCAATTCGGGATTTTGAGCTATTCGCAGTCTTGATGCCGGGTATGAATTATTTCTTGCGAAATGTTTTACATTTCCATCAATATATAATTTAATTGTCTGAGTACTTCCGTCAAATACACCTGCAACATGATACCAAGTGCCATATAAAGCCGCTACATTCGTTTTGGCGATTGTATTATCTATGTTCTGCAAATTATTTGAGGGGCTGTTAATTTCAAAAACAAGTTCATCATTCGGGTTAATATACATAACCCAAACGTCATTGACATCATTTGCCGGACCCCAAAAACCTGCTACATATTGAACTTTTCCGGCTTGTTTTTCAGGTTTTATCCACATTTCGACTGTCATTTTATCTGTGATTTGCTCTTGCGAAGGAGTCTTTTCAACATCAACGTAGTGAGCCTGTTTTCCCGAACTTTGAGAGAATGTTATGGCTCTGCCTATGCAATTTAAATCAAGGTCGCATTCTGCCCTTTGGGCATAAGCATTAGTTGATAATATTAAAAAAACTAATATAAATGTGGATATTTTCATATTTACCTGATTACTATAAACTTTTTAATAATTCTTGTATTTCCGACTGTGATTGCAATATTGTATTCTCCGGTATTATAAACAAAATAATTATAATTATAATTACCGCCCGGAAGTAATTCATTTGTATATACTTCAATTCTCTGACCAATTGTCGAATATAATTCTATAATAACACGCGTGTATTTTTTTAATTCAAATCGAATATTCAAATTGCCAGATGATGGATTAGGATAAATTACGAAATCTTGATTTTCTGTTGGTCTAACAAACTCCCAAACGCTTGAAGCTCTTTTATTCAAAATACCAAGAGGTAAAAAGGTATCACCAAATACTTCGCGACTATCCTCGGGGCTTGCACCAAGCCAAGTTTCAAGCACATCATTATACGTGCGTCTGAAATCATATTGATGTCGGAGGTTCTCGAATTCGTCTAAATCGTTTAAATCCGGCTTCCCTTCAACGCGGTAATAACCGCCTTCAATATAATCATCGGAACCGGCAAACATAAATTGCATAGAAGCTGCTCCATGGTCAGTTCCACGACTACCATTATCGTTTACTCGTCTACCGAATTCCGAAGTTGTCATCCCAACAATTCTATCCGCAAAACCTTGTTGCTGCGCATCATCAAGAAATTCGCAAACACCTCGAGACAGATTATTCAATAATGAATAGTGAGCACCCGTATAATCGCTCTGCATTTGCTGAGCGTGCGAATCGAAATTGCTCAATCTCATGTAAAACACACGTGTTTGGATACCACCGGCTATAAGCGAAGAAATTACGCGGAATTTTTGAGCTAATCCTGTTGAGTAATTTACTTTAATTTTATCTTTACCCTTTTCGTAGGCGTCTTTCACAACTTGAGCATATTTTTCAGATTGCTCCGCAACGACGTGAATAAAATTAAATTCGCGTTCGTGAAAACTGTCCGTTGGAGTATGAAATCTCAATGACTTAGGCGTTAATCCCGCACCAAGTTGATAAAATCGTTCAGGATTTTGCAAAGAAACACCCATATCACCTTTTGAACTTTTCAACATCAATGGAATTGTTCCTTCGAGTGAAATTGCAATCGGATGAGCAGGAATATCGTCGGGGTAATTATTTAATATTTTGGCAAAATAGCGTCCCAACCAGCCATCGAGTAATTTTTCATTTGGATCGGAACTATTTATTCCGCTATGCCAAATATCGCTGCTCCGGAAATGAGATAATGTCGGGTTGTCATAGCCAATTCCTTGAACTACAGCAAGTTTCCCGGTTGACATTAAATTCATCATACCGCCGTTATGGACGCCGTCAATCAAACCACTATTCAAAAATAAATCGGAATCTCCAAATTGAATAGCATATTCACGTGGAATATGCAAATTCGGGCGTAATTCGAGATATAATTCTTCTTGATCATAAGGAATAATCGTATTCAATCCGTCGTTTCCGCCAAATAATTCAATAATAATTAAAATATTTTGGCTGTCGGAATTCATGAATTCATCTACACTGCGTTCTTTCGAGTACGATTTTCTATTCATTAGAGCTACTCCGGCAGAAGCCGCCGCTGTATTTATTATAAATTCTCTTCTTTTCATAATTGGCTCCTTAAATTAGATGAAAATCAGGTGAAAGAATTATTTCGCTTATAAATGCTCTCATACCCTCTGTTACGGAAGGTGATGAATTACTTACTTCATTCGACCAATTTTGAGCAGAAATTCCATTTAGTAATTTACTCTTAAAGAAATTCACCCTTTCACTTTCTATAGTCTTTGGTAAAAAATATGATAAAATATCATTCAAGAATAAATCTACATCAGAATAATTAAAATTATTAATTAATGAAATAAGTTGATTATGATTTGTCATATCTAATATATCAACAGCATATTTTCTTCTCAATGGATAAGTTTTTGTACTAATCCAAGTCCGATAACCTTTCCAACTGCCAACATTTGGCGGATTGTATAACTCCTGCTCTATGTCTTCGCAAGCAGTACTTGCCATAGGTTGTCCGCTAATTTTAAAAGATACATTTAATTGCCTTTCAAGCCCGACAATGAATTCGGGTGGAGTTTTGATTTGACAACCGATAATATTTTCATCATAAAAATGTTTGCTTTTAAATAATTTAGCAAATACGGATTTTAATTCAAAATCATTATCGATAAAAGTATTTGCTAATTCGTTTATTATTTGTTCATTTGTATCTCCCGGGCTACTATATACAAAATAATTATAGATTTTAGTACAAATGAATTTCGCAATAGGCATTGGACGTTGTTCAAATAAAATGTTTATCATTCGCCTGACTTCTTCTTCCTTGACTAAATCTTCAGAATTATGAGATGGTGCTCTTGCCGGAATTGTTTCTCCGAATATCGTCTTAGCACCAATATCATGTAAATCGGGCAAAAAATAGGATTCAAATTGACCGTTTGGTTTAGGCGTGAAAGCATGAGCAGCTATTCTGAAACCGGTCAAAACTCTTGCCATTTCACGTATATCGCCTTCGGAATAATTCCCGATTCCCATCGTAAATAGCTCCAATAATTCACGTGGGTAATTTTCATTCGGCGATTCCTTTGTGCTGAAATTAACACTTTGATATAGTAACATAGCACCATTCAAAGTATTATCGAATGCCATATTGCGATAATTTCCAATTCGGTTCCGACGTAACATTTGATTATTGCGATATAACAATGGGGGTGGTATCAATGATAGAGTGTCATATGCAAATTCGATACACCAAACTGTTGACCAAAAAAGTGTCAACTTCTCCATAAACGGTGCTTCTTCGATTCGCATTTGCTCCAACCACCAAGTCTTGAGTTTACCATATCTCGTGGCATGGCGACCCTCTATTGCGCCACGAATTTGAATTGGAAGTCCGTCCAAGGGGTTCTCTTCCGCAGTATCAAGCCAATCCAAATCAGTATATCCGTCGGGAAGTGATTCAGTTCCGGTACCTAAAATACGTTCGACAGCTTCACCTACACTCAAACCTGTGAATTCGTCTATTAATTGTTTTGATGCTCCGAATGTGACTCGACGCAATAGATGCGATGCCTTTGCTTTATCCAGAGGCAAATCATATTCGTCTAAAGACATCAGCGAATCTGAATACTTCTTCTGTATTTCCAATTTCAAGCTCAAAAAATCCCGTCTTTTCATTTTAATCTCCTTTATTTTATTTATCAATCGGAGTTTTAACTTCGATGAGTACAGTTCTATTATAAAATCGTCCTTCTGGCAAATTATTGTCATATCGCGGTTTATCTGAGCCGATTCCAACTACTTTAACGAAGTTGGTATTCGGCAAAACCGAATTAATTATTTGTTGAGTATTGTCTGCCCTGCGTTGTGATAAAAGCATATTGTATTCTTGCCCACCCAACATATCCGTTGTCCCTGTAATATATATTTCAGATTTCGGTTTAATTGCATTTTTTGTGAAATCTGCGACCAAGCTTCTATTTGTATTACTCATAGTTGCTTTATCGAAATCGAAAACAATTAGATTTAATCTACCGATTTCATATTTTTCGGTTTCAATATTAATATTCAACGGAATTAGGTGCTTTTCTGTAGTATCGCTACTTGCAGCGTTAATTTCTAAATTAATCTTATCGCTTTTAGATTTTGTAATTAATTCGCTAAAAACATCATATTTCATACTATAATTAACTTTATAATTGCCCGAATCAATTTCTTTTTGTAATTTATTCGAAAAATATTTATTACCATCTGACTCAATGAAATATTCAAGTTTTGCTTTTCTATTAAGCTCTACATTAAGTTGCAAATCTTCGGCATTGTAGTTATATTCCGAAAATTGGCTATGCAAAACAGGTGCTAAAATCTCAGGATTATCAGAAAAAAGCTCTACTCTACGATTTTCCGAAGCAGCTTCTTCATATTCAAAATTAGTATGATTACTAGGTATGTCGCCCGATTCAATTATCATACGTTCGCTAGGAATATTCCATTTCGACGAGAAATAATTTGCAATTGACTTCGCTCTGGATTCTGCCAATAATTTTCGCTTATCTTTAGCATCATTTTCCTTGCCGTCAGTATATCCCACAATTCGGATTGTAGCATCACTTTTACTCAACCTACTGCCGATAACATCCAAACTATTATAATATATTAACATTGTTTCTTTGTTCAGATTTTGTTCATCAAAACTTGAAGCTGGGATGTTTGACATATATTTCATGTCGAGCTTAATTGAATTTTCGTCGAAAAAATAATAGGGGAGAATAGGGAAAGTCTGCGTTACGATTGTCTCTTTTACATTGATTGGATTTGCCGAAACGCTTAAAATAATTTTCTCCTTCGGTTGAATAATTTCTACGATCGGCTCAATTTCTTTCTCAATTGGCTTAACATCCGGCTCAATCTTCTTTGGAATTTCAGGTTTAGAACCTCCGAAATGATAGCTAAAACCCGCTATAGCCCTGACAATATCTGATTTCTGCTCAATGTCAGATAAAGCAGAATTTATACCATAACGATATCCAAGCTCGAAATCCACGCTCCAATCATCACTCAAGTACATATTATACATTAAAGCTGCACCCGCTCCCAAGGAAGTCGAAGCCGTGTTCAATTTGCCGGATTCATTCACCCTGCTTTGCGAACCATCTGAAAATCTCACACTTGAAGGAGAAGCGACGGATTCCCTTAAAGTGAAATCAGTCTTAACCAGAGGATTTCCTGCATCGAATGATAATCTCAGAGCGACCGGAATCGCCGAAATAGGGTAGATGTTCACGCCCAAATCAAGGATGACATAGTCCAAAACGCCGTCGTAGTAGTGGTTTCGGACGAATGGGACGTATTCATCGCTAACGGGGTCGAGCACCTCAAAGCAATCTGAACTGCCGGTCATGCCGAATGGGCGATTATCAAACATCAGCCTGCCCTCAAGCGAAATCACGCCTGGTATCAGCCTGAATCCCAACTTCAATGCCGCGTTTATGCCTTGTGATGTGCCGCTGTCAAACTCGCCACACGTCGGGTCCGACTTGATGTAGGGCTTTTCTGTGGTGTTGTAAATGTAGTTACTACCGGCGCTAACACCGATGTAGTATATGTTTTCGTCTGCCCTCGACAGTCTCGAAGTCGTTATCTGGAGTAGCAAACAAACGCAAATCATATGTAATATTAATTTCAACTTAACTTTAACCTTTAGTCACCAAATCAAAATATTAACTTAAACATAATTTGCGTTCTATGCAAATACTATTTTAATAATTTATCTACACACTAAACAAAATTTAGTTGCAATCATTGAAAAATAACTGAATATTAAAAAAATTTCACTTGCAAATTTGTACTCTTTTATATATGTTTGCAAAGGAGAGATCAGAAGTAAAACTGAAATATAGTTCTTAAATGGAAACTATGGATGTGAATATGAATTTTAAAGGTAATGGCTGTGCCAAGATTTGGGGTTGGGTTTTGGAATTTAAAGTCATAATGTTAAATAAATGAAGATGAATTTATGAGATTTAAAACCTTAAAAGATTGGAAGAGATATAAGTTTAAACAATATCCATTTATTTATATAGTGCTGATTGCATTAACAATATTACAATATGATTCCTACAGCCAATTTTTCTCACCGACAAAAATATATGAAAAGTGTGCTGATGCCGTTGTTCTTATTTCAACACCATATGGAACCGGGACAGGCTTTTTTATTAATGAGTCAGGATATATTGTAACAAATCATCATGTAATAAAAGATCGCCAAGATAGAACACTCAAGCCTGTAAATATAACTATTCAAACAAAAAATGGAAGTAAATACAATGTAATCTATGTAAATGATACTCCTGAATTTAGCGGTTTAGATATTGCAATATTAAAAATCAATGGAACTAATAATAACTACCTTTCTCTTAAACCAACATCGACTTTAGTCGGAGAAGAAGTTGTTGCTATTGGGCATCCTCATCTAGATACATGGAATCAATCTAAAGGAATAATTTCCAAAATTAATTTGGACGATAAGTATTTAATTCAACACGATGTTGCAACAGATGAAGGTAATAGTGGGGGACCATTAATAAATTCTAAAGGACAAGTGGTTGGTGTTGTGACAAGGTATAAGAGAATGCCTGATAGTCGAGGATTTGAAAAAATTCAGGAAACTGGAAAATTAGCAACTAATGTAGATTGGGTAAAGAAAGTATTAGATATGAGTGGTATAAAATATTATCAAAATGCTTTAGTCATCGAAGGAATGTCAGAATTTGAAAGACAGTTTGATGAATTACAAAAAGATAAGGAGCAGTTGATTAAAGATAGAGAACTATTAAGAATAGAAAAGGAAAATGTTGAAACAGAGAGAACAAAACTAAGTCAAGAAAAGATTGATTTTAACTCCCAAAAACAAGAAAGTTGGACTATTATTGAAAGAGCAGATTTGATAAGAAAAGAAATTGAGAATTCAAAAAATATAAATGATAAGAAATGGAAAGAATTAGTTGACAGGGAACATAATATCGAAAAAAAGGAAAAATGGTTAAGAGAAAAAGAAGTCGAGATTGCGAGGAAATTTACTAATAGATTAGCTTTTGAAATATTAATAAATCCAAATTATTTATATAATCAGAATTTAAATTATCATTATATATCCCTCCAAAGTTCTGTTGGTTTATTCCTACGTTTTGGTTTTGATAAAGACTATTATAATGAGGTTAAATCTTCAGATAGAATAGGTTTTGTTTATGGTATTCAAAAATTATATAATATCCAAGATAATCATTTCCTAAATGGAATTACTCATGATCTTGCTTTTGCTATTGAATTCAATGATATTCTAAGGGTAGGAATAGGCAAAAGTCTTCAAAGTGATTATAATTATTTTAGCTATAAAGATTATAATTTGGCATTCATTTCTTATAATATAAATGGTTATCCATATAGTTATGGATTTAATATCAAATTTTATAGTGATAATAATATCAATTTGAAAAATTACGTTTTAGGTTTTTATTCAGGAATAAGTTTATCATTTTTAAGACTCTAATAGAAATTTTCAGGCACAAAATGGAAGTAGAAGAAGAAGAACAATACCAACTGAAGGATTTACTAGCTTTAGTGACAGAGTCCAATATTCACAGTGAAATTTTATCCGGTGAAGCAGTTGGAAATGAAGTTTGTTGATTGAAATATTCGTATATATCCCTCACTTCTCCACATATATCGTGAAGCAAATGGCTTTGTTGGTGATGGCATTTGCAATTTTGTCGAAAACTTGCCAAATGTTGAAGGGCAAAACTTGGAATAGATAGTGAAAACGAAGCTTGGGGAGATAGCTATTGTTGAAAATTAGATAATCGAATTTTGCGATATTTGCGGGTAGGAATTGATTGAAGTTCTTCTCGTTGAATGAGTTCAAATGTGCGTACTGAGGCGTGACTTTGTTACAATGGACGCAAAGATAATAATTGATTTTCTCGTTGTATGGAGTCGAAATTATCAGCATACCCCCGGGTTTCAAAGCTTTTAATAAGGAACGGATGAATAGGGCAGGGTCGCTGACGTGTTCGATAATTTCGGAGGCGATGATGCAATCAAAGCTGTCCGCTTTGAACGGCAAATTATATGCATCCGCAACTACCGCCATGTGATTGGGCGAATTTACTAATCTATTTGTTTTCAGCGGGTTAGCAAGCGAAATATCCATCGAAACCACTTTTGTATCACCTTTGCATAATGTTTGTGCCACCCAACCGCTACCGCAACCAACGTCGAGAATTAATTCCGCATTTCGGGGAACTCGCTTCAAGATTGATTCGTGAATGCGTCTGAATTGGTGGTCTATAGCCAAATCATTGTAGGGCTTGAAATAGTCGAAATACTCAGCATCTGAATGATAATGATCGGAATAATCGAAATGCGTACCAAATCGGCGGTGCAGCTCGTGTGCTTCGGGAATAATTGCGGCTTCCTTGGGCAAAAGTATGGGTACACCCTCGTTTATCTGATACTCGGCATCGCTACTACGCAAATGCGCCCCATCATTTCCCCACTTAAGCGATTCGCCATTTCTCGGGTCCGCTAAAATATTTAAAAATCCAGAATCGAACATGCACTTCGCTAGTTTATATAAAAGAATGTAAAAGTAAGCAAATATCGCAGATTTACAAAATTGTACTTTCGGAAATAGCTTCAGATGAAATTTAAAATTTTGCAGCTTTTTGATTGAGAAATGAGTAAAGCTAAAATTTAGACGCTTCATGTTCGTATCTTACCTTTTGGATTAACAGAGTAACAGAAAATATGAAAAAAATTGTATTGATGATAATGGTAATGGCGATGACAGTAGTCAGTGTTTTCGCTCAAGATGAAAGATTAGACGACTTCACATTCGATACTGAGCCTATCCAACGCGAGAGTATCCCTTATTTTGCCGTTGCGGGCGGTGCCATTGTAGGTTTCCATTTTGGGAATTATGATGACCTAAATAAGCAACTTGCAGCTACCGGATTTGGTGTAGAAGAATTCGATGGTCAATTGACTCTTTGGGGGGCACAAGGGTTCACAGGGACTGTATTCGTGCCGAATTTGAGAATCGGTTTCTTCGGTATGAGTGGAAAAAAGACTCAAAGTGCTGACATTACAACTGACGGCGTCACAACTACTCGTTATGTAGATTATTCAATCGGACAGTCCGGTTTGACGTTGGATTACGCATGGGTGCCATTCAAATCATTCGCAATTTTGCCGGGTGTTTCGGTGGGACGTGGTCAGCTGACAGTGGAATCCTACCAAACTGCAACCGGAGTTGACTGGACTGGATTCAGCCCGACGAATACGTATCAAACAAATTCCCAAAGTCTGGAAAACGGCTACTGGTTTGTAAAACCTGAATTGTATTTTGAATATGCTCTGACAAATTTTTTGATGTTCCGTGCAAGCGCTGCTTATAACATGACTTTCGGGTCGGAATGGAAGTATAACAATGAATCAGAAATTGCGAATATGCCCGACACATTTAACGCAAATGCCTTGCAAGTGCAAGTAGGTTTGTTCTTAGGTCTATTTAACTATTAAAAAATGCTTGTCGTTAAAAAGAAAAGTATTATATTTGTAGTCCGTTTTGATTGCAAAATGGAAAACCAAATGGGGGCCTGTAGCTCAGTTGGTTAGAGCAGCGGACTCATAATCCGCTGGCCGGGGGTTCAAGTCCCTCCGGGCCCACGAAAGTAGAAAGCCGAGCGTAAGTTCGGCTTTTTGGGTTTAAAGTCTCTCCTAAAAAAAAGTTTACAATCATAGTCCATGAATCACTTCAATTTATACGATACTAATTCAGATGTGTAGAAAAGAACTTGATTTCCTGTTTCATGGTACATCGTATAATATTCTATTCCAATTAGCCCAATACCCGGGCAATAGAATGTTAAAACCTTAGAAGAATACTTTCCATCTAATTGTATTATATGAACATACTTTATACATTTGAATTTACCCGCTCTTGTGCTTATCAAAGTATCAACTTTTTCTGCATATGATTTGCGGATTTCATCATTAAAAAATATTTCACCTTCGGAGACTGGATATTTTATAAACTCTGTTTCGGGTTCATTATTCTCATCGAAAGAAAGCGAATAAAATCCGTCAGATTTGTTAATGTAATATACTGGTGAAATTTCCTTTTGGCTGGAATTAGGTCTTAACATTTCCATTCTATAATACTTTTCACCATTATACATTTCATCAGATATAACAGTTGATGTAACTTTACCTGAGTTTTCCGCGAGAAATTCATCGTAATAGGTTTTATTATGTACCCACGTATTTCCAATTTTCAAAGGAATTAGTTCATCCGTATTGTTTGGGCTGATAATAGGCGAATTTGAGTCCTCCGAACAACTTATTGCTATCATAAAAATAAACCAAAAAAACAAATGAAGTTTTTTCATTTTAATAACCATTAAAATTTATAACAAAAATTTAAAAGATAGTAGCTCGGTGTAGAATTTCTAGAAAACTCAATGGAGAATCCCGATGTAAGTATTCGTCTTAATAACTGGATTGTAATATTTTGATTTACTCGGTAATAAAATGCAAAACCAAGGTCAATACTTGTTTCTGGATCATCTGAAGCTACAGCTCCCAAATGAAATGAAAAACGATATTTTGTGTCCACCGAACCTAAATAATATTTGAGAACAAACGAGAGTCCACTTTGAGAATATATCCCATCCTTAACTTTGGAATAAAATTCATCAACCACCGGACTTGATGTTTTTGCTTTACCAATCCATGTATGGTAGGTGGTTTCCAATGCAAATTTATGGGTTTTGCTAAATGGTATTTCGAATCCTATATTAAATGCAGGTGCAAGGCCTATAAAATCCCTAAAGTAAGTGCCGCTATTTGCTATACCCGCTCCACCTATCAAAATGAAGTCAATAGTCTTTTTTGCTTTAGGAGTATCTGGCTTGACTTCAGTGTGGATTGTGATTGAATCAGATTTCCAATCATCAGCGAAAAGAAAACTGCTATTTACATTTAGCAAAATGAAGACGCAGACAAGATTTCGGACGATTCCTAAATGAAGGGAATTATAAAATTTACTATCTCTCACGTTTGCCCCTTTTGTTAAATAGGTACAAAATCTTGTTTCATTTTCTGTCTATAACAATGACAGAAAAAGCAAATATAGAAAAACTTTTCCAAAGAATGATGTTTTATCAAAATTTTCCCGTCCCGTATCTGTTCCAAAGTTAGTGTATCGTCAATTACAACAACAGACGGGACATGAAAATACTAAATTTTCGTACTTTTACTATGCAATTTGAAACCAAAAAATGATTTGGTCGTAAATGAATGTGGATATTTATCAATTTAATAAAGAGTGAATGAAATGAAAACTTTGATTGGAATATTTGTGCTACTATCAGTCAACATGAATTTATACAGCTTCGACAAATCAAAAATGGATAGTCTATTTTCGTTCATCGAAAAATATGATAAAGGTATGGGAAGCATATCAATATACGAGAATGGGAATGAAGTCTATCAAAAAGCATACGGATTTGCAAGTATCGCTGATTCAAAACCGGCAAATTCCACAACCAAGTATCGAATTGGGTCAGTCTCGAAAACTTTCACAGCCGCTATTATTTTGAAATTAGTTGAGGATAGCAAACTTACTTTAGATACTAAACTCGACAAATTTTACCCGGAAATCAAGCATTCCGAGAAAATTACAATCGAAAATTTATTGAGACATTCGAGCGGAATTTATAGCTTCACAAACGCTGATGATTACACCAATTGGATGGAAACAGCTATCAGCAAAGAAGCACTGATAAATAAAATCAAAAGTTACGAACCCGTATTTGAGCCAAATGAAAGAAACGAATATTCGAACTCAAATTACGTTTTGCTGACTTTCATAGCCGAAAAATTGTATGGAAAGAAATATTCGGACATAATCTATGACCTTATAGTTAGACCTTTGGGATTGAAAAATACTTACGTTGGAGGTAAAATCGATGTCAAACAAAATGAAGCTCTTTCCTACCAAAAGATTCCTACTTGGGAATTAAGCACAGAAACCGACATGAGTGTCCCGGTTGGAGCGGGAGCGATTGTTTCTACCCCAACTGACCTAAACCATTTCCTTGTGGCATTATTCAAACACAAAATAATCAAGCCACATACTCTTGAAAAAATGATTGAAATCAAAGAAGGGACAGGCTTAGGTGTTTTCCAAATCCCATTTTATGACAAAAAGGCATTGGGACATAATGGAGTAATTGATGGTTTCCAATCTTCGGCTTTTTATTTCCCCGATGAAAAAGTTTCGGTGGCATTTACCTCAAATGGCGTGGTAATGCCGATGAATGACATTATGATTGGAGCCTTGAGTATATTTTTCGGGATGGATTATGAATTGCCGACCTTCGCTGCTCCAATCGAGTTAACCGAAGAAATACTTAAACAATATGTCGGCCGATACTCGAATCCGGAATTCCCACTGAAAATAGACATCAGTGTTATAAATAACCAGTTGATGCTTCAAGCGACCGGACAATCAGCAATTTCATTAGAAGCGACTACTGTGAATAAATTCCGATTTGAGCCTGCAATGCTGACAATTGAATTCCTGCCCGAAGGTGGAAAATTCTTATTAAAGCAAACTGGCGTAAACTTAGAATTCGTTCGCGAATGATTTGCGGCTATCATAATTGCTAACACACATTTGCTATATCGGCAAAATGTGTTATATTTGAAACAGAATTATGGGCTCTTAGCTCAGTTGGTTAGAGCGCTACGTTGACATCGTAGAGGTCGCCGGTTCGAATCCTGTAGAGCCCACAAAATTCTAAGTTTTTCGTATCAATACACCATAACCCAAGAACTGCCGAAAACATAGCCCATAAATTTATTCGTGGGGATTTTGGTTATATTGACTACTTTCCCGTTCCGTCAGTTGTTCTAATGTTAGTGTATCGGCAAATGTTACAACCAACGACTATATTACAAATTCATCCCTATCCATTAGTTGCAACAACTGACGGGACATGTACACCAAATTCATATTTTAGTGTTCCGTCAGTTGTTCCCAAGTTAGTGTATCGGCAATTATTGCAACTTACGACTATATTACAGATTCATCCCTATCCATTAGTTATAACAACTGACGTGACATGTGCACCAAATTCATATTTTAGTGTTCCGTCAGTTGTTCCCAAGTTAGTGTATCGGCAATTATTGCAACTTACGACTATAATACAGATTTAACCCTATCCATTAGTTGCAACAACTGACGGGACAAAAAACTATTTTTTCACAATGCAAATGTTGATTAAATAATACAAATATTAAAAATGACAAATAAAAATATTTCATATTTTCTCCTAATATTTATATAAGACTAATTTATTTGAAGTTGTGTGTCCATTATTTTCAACTTCTATATTCAAATCCCCATTTGGTAAATCATTCACGAGACACTGTAAAGTTATCGTTGAGTGCTTCATAATTAATTTTACTTTCTCATCGTCAGAATTAAAACTACCGATTATTCTATTATTTGGTTCAAGTTTATGTTTATCATACAAACCTATTACAATCAAAGTATCATTTTTGCTATATTTGACTTTAAAATCATTTAGATTATCAGTTTTTATAGCATATTGATAGTAATTAAGCCCTAACGTTAAAGTATCATTGTTGCTTATTGGGTTTGGGTATAAAATTGTCATTTCAAAAACAGAAGGTACTGGCAGTATATCATCATCATTTTCGCAACTCTGAAAGTACATAAAAGCAATCAAAGTATAAATTAGAAGTTGATTTTTCGATTTCATAATTTTACGCCCTTTGTACTTATAGTTAATTGTTCACTGCTTTTTGCTCGATGATTCCCGATGATGACCTCTAAATCGAACGCACCGGAATATAGTCTTGTTGGTTGGCAATTTATAATGATTGCAAACTCGGTTAATGGTTCTATCCCTAATGATTCATAATTACCCAATAGCTCAACATCATTACCGTTTTTCTTCAATATTCCGATAACCGAAAGTGAATCATTAATATCTTTGTTACTTATCAAAACCTTCACATCACTAAGGGAGCTAATGTTGATATTGTTTTTAGGTACATCTAATACTACTGATAATTGACCGGTTCCATTGATTACAAATGGAGCCAACATTCGTATTTTGAATGGTTCATCATCAGAAACGACAGATTTTTCGCAACCCGTAAATTGTAAAGTTACTAACAGTAACAATAAAATTGACATTACATTATATTTCATAATTTTATTCCTTTTGACTGATAATCTTTTTTATTTCTTCATTTTCATTTTTTAGTTCGATGATGTATAGTGTAAGTTCTTCAATTTTTTTCAATAAGCGGGCTTGCATATCGCCAATTTCTACACCATTATTTGCTACTTCTTGAGCATTGGGAATTCCGGGCAAATGCTTGTTTGTTTTTATGAAATCTTCAAGTTCACTGAGAGATTTTAACTTATAGTCATTTTCGAAAACATAATCGGGACAACATGGTTCGCCAGAAAGTGATACTCTAACTTCCTTAGCGCAAATGGTACCATCAACTACTAATCTCTCTGCAGGATTTTCCACACCACCAATCCCCACATGTCCACCAAGTGGAAAAATATTGGGACAAGATTGTGCCTCTGTAAATGAATAGTTCGCAAAAAACATTGCTATTACCATTGCAATATTAACTGCAATGTAAGGTCCTTGTACTCTTGTACTCTTGTACTCTTGTACTCTTGTACTCTTGTACTCTACTTTGTTGACCCGCTTGTTTCATGGGTATCCCTTTATAAATGTAAAAAATATATTATAGGCTTCCGCCTCTTACAATTTACCAAATATAAAAATCTTTTCTAATAATGTACTCTCCCTAAAAGTAATGACAGTTGAAAGAGTAAAAAGTTACAGGAGAAAGGAAAATATTTTCACTTCCATATTTTCTCCCCAAATTTTTCATAATCGAAAATAAATACTTATGTTTGTTATCTTGTAAAAGTATATTTGAATTTAGAAATCTTGATTGGATGACAAATTGGAAAATGAAATAAAATGCCTCGATAAGGGCTTTGTGAGATTGGTGGACGTGATGGGCGATGATTCGTCAATCGTCCAAGCGGCTCGTGTGTCCTATGGCAAAGGCACTAAGACTGTGAATGAGGACCGCGGTTTGATACGGTATTTGATGCGTCACAAACACACTACCCCATTCGAAATGGTTGAGTTTAAGTTCCACGTTAAGCTGCCGATTTTCGTTGCTCGACAATGGATACGACATCGCACAGCTAACGTGAACGAGTATAGCGGCAGATATTCCGAGATGAAGGACGAATTTTATTTGCCTTCAACGGAGCAAATCCGCACCCAAAGCGTAATCAATAAGCAAGGTCGTGCAGATGAAACGCTTCCGTCAGAGCATACAGCGGAGATATTGGATTCTACCCAAGCTCACTACGAGACCTCTTTTGAATTGTATCAATCGCTACTCGAAAAAGGGCTAACGCGTGAGCTGTCCCGCATGGTACTTCCGGTCGCGAACTATACGGAATGGTATTGGAAAATTGATTTGCACAATCTTTTCCACTTCCTGAAATTGCGTTTGGATACTCATGCTCAGTACGAAATCAGAGTCTATGCTGAAGCTATGGCAGAGCTCGTGAAGGCAATTGTACCTCTTGCATGGGAGGCTTACGAACATTATATGCTGAATTCGATAATGCTGACTCAAGGTGAATTGTCAATTTTAGCAGATATGCTTCCACCGACCGAGCTTGATGTAGAGCAGTGTTTAAAGTATGGTCTGAGCAAACGCGAAGCCGGAGAATTTGTTGATAAATATAATAAAATCAAGAAATTATCATCGAATGAATAACTTTTATCGGTTTGAAACGTTAATAAGTGTGTTTAAAATGTAATTGGAGTATTAATAGTGAATAAATTTTTGTTAAGTCTATTTTTGGTATGTTTGGTTTCAAATTTTGCATGGTCAGCTGAAAAAGTGTCTGTAGAGCAAGTAATGGAACGATTCATGAAAGCGAAGAATTTCGACAAACTTGCTGAATTAAAAGATTTTCATGCTATAATGGAACAATCGGCAGAAGCTCGTGCTACAAAAATTAATTATTATTTTTTAAAAGAGTACTACCATAGATTGAATATCACCGGTCCTGCTCCGATTCATGCAGTATATGATGGCGAAAAATCATGGGTGAAACCGGCAGCTATGTCTACAATCCCGGGTGATCCGGAAATAGAGAGCCAATTAGTATTGATGTATGAAATCATTTTCACACCTATTTACGGAAAATTGGAAACATTGAAGTTTGAATTATCTGAGTTGAGCACCTTTGGTGGCGAGAACTTTTATCATATTTCGATGATAGATAATGACGGAATCTTCACAGAATTGTACATAGATACTGTGAATTATGATTTGCGAAAAGTAGTCAAATTGATACGATACCAAGAAAATGATGTACCATTTGAAATGTATTTGGATGATTACCAAGTTGTAAACGACATCCGAATTCCTTTCCAAGTTGTCGCATCACGCATCAATGAGCCACTGAAATTTAAGATAATCGAAATCAAATTCGACTTAGGAATGAATAAATTTGATTTCAGAAGACCACAATAATTTAATTTAATTTAGGAGTTTTTATTATGCGCATATTAGCAACAACAATTTTACTTTTATTTACATTATCATTTGTATCAGTCCAAGCCAATGATGTTACTGATATTCTTGAAAAATGTTATAAAGCAACCGGTGGAAAAGAAAAAATCAATTCCATCGAATCCGTTAAAATTAAAGGTGTAATGGATTTACCATCTCAAGGTTTGAGTGTTGGCATATATTATGTCTCAAAAAAGCCCAAAATGTACATGGAAAATGAAGTAATGGGTATGAAAATCACTTCCGCATATGACGGAAATGAAGTATGGAACATTAATCCCATGGCAGGGAACGAACCAAAAGTACTTACCGGTCCCGAAGCAGACATGACGAAATCACAGTTAGAAGGGTTTTTGAATTTGGCGGCATTGCCATTCGATGGATATGTAGAGCAAGGCATCAAAGCCGAATATAAAGGTATTAAGTTGGTTGATAGTACCAAATCATGCCATGTTATCACCTTTATCGAAACTGACGGTAGTACAGCTGATGTTTATTTCGATGCTATAACCTTTCTAATGTACAAAACTCAACAAAATGTCGGTGGGCAAAACGTTGAAACTTTTGTCTTAGACAGATTGAAAAACAAGGGTATTATTTATCCAAAATCTATCGAAATCAAGACTGATGGTGTTATTTCTCAAAAATTGAATTTCTCGGAAATAGACACAAATTTTGATGTAGATGATAATATATTTAAAATGCCAAAATAATCAGACCATTTAATAGTCTTTAAGACGAATTTACATGATAGTAAATTCGTCTTTTTTTTGTTATTTTGATATAAAAATTTTGTAAAATAAAAATAAAATATTGAGGAGAAATCCAAATGCGTGTAGAAGTGGTAATGCCAAAAATGGGCGAGTCTTTGCAAGAAGGGACAGTTACAAAATGGATGAAGAAAGTTGGTGAAAAAGTCGAACGTGACGAGATGATACTCGAAATCTCGACTGATAAAGTTGATACGGAAGTTCCCTCGCCTAACGAAGGCGTTTTAGCTGAAATACTTGTAGAAGAAGGCGAAACTGTCGAAGTTGGAACCGCAATAGCTATTATCGAAACAGATGCTTCAGAATCAGCAGAATCAAAGACCGAGACACCAAAAGAAGAACCAAAGGCTCCTTCGGAATCCAAAGAAAACCCCAAAGCAGCTACGGAACCTAAGCAAGAAAAGGAAGCACCTAAAGCAAGCGTCAAAGGCGGAAAAATTACTGAAGTTGTGATGCCTAAGATGGGTGAATCACTTCAAGAAGGAACTGTTACCAAATGGCTCGTCAAGGTTGGCGAAAACGTAGAACGTGACCAGATGATACTTGAAATTTCGACAGACAAAGTTGACACAGAAGTTCCATCACCTGTGGACGGTATTTTAGCTGAAATCATGGTTCAAGAAGGCGAAACAGTCGAAGTTGGAGTACCTATTGCAAAAATCTCGAGTGGTGGCACAGTTGGAGAAAAATCGGCACCAGTTTCTACTGCTGGGGAGTCACAAGAAGTAAAAGCTGAAACAAATAATGAATCAAAAGCCGAAACTAAATCGGCACCACAAGCAAGTATCACAGTACCCGCCGGAGGTGGCACTAAAGAGATCCCACCTCGCGATGGCGAAAACTTCTACTCACCATTAGTTAGAAAAATTGCTCAAGATAACGGAGTTACACTCGAGGAACTCAGACAAATCAAAGGCTCTGGCGTGGAAGGTAGAATTAACAAAAATGATATTTTGGATTATATCGAAAATCGTAGCTCGGCTCCTGCTCCTAAAGCTGCACCTTCCGCACCGGCTGCAGCGGCTCCAAAAGCAACTTCTACTGTGCCTGCTACACCTTCAGCACCGCAAATTTCATTGCCTACAGGTGATGATGTTGAAGTTATTCCTATGAATAGGATTCGCCAGCTGATTTCAGACCATATGGTATATTCCAAGCATACATCAGCACATGTTACAAGTGTTGCAGAGGTTGACGTGACAGGTATTGTTAACTTTAGGAATAAATTCAAGCAAGAATTTGAAAATCGAGAAGGATTCAAGCTCACTTACACACCTTTCTTTGCTCAAGCTGTAATTGATGCAATTCGTCAATTTCCGATGGTTAATATTAGTGTTGACGGGAAAAATATTCTTCGCCATAAGAGAATAAATCTGGGTATTGCTACAGCACTTCCCGATGGCAACTTGATTGTGCCCGTAATTAAGGGTTCCGATATGCTCAATATCACCGGAGTAGCACGCTCAATTTATGATTTGGCGAACAGAGCACGCAATAAAAAATTAAGCCCTGACGAAATTCAAGGCGGAACAGTCACTTTGACTAATGTCGGCACTTTTGGTACTTTGTTCGGCACTCCGATTATAAACCAGCCACAATGTGCTATATTTGGTGTTGGTGCAATCAAGAAAAGACCAATGGTTAAAGAAATCGAAGGAAACGATTTGATTTTAGTTCGTCAAATGATGTATGCGTCAATAACATACGACCACAGAGTGATTGACGGTATGTTAGCCGGGCAAACATTGGCTGCAGTGGTTAAAAATCTTGAAAGTATGAACGAAAAAACAATTGTTATTTAATTATATTTAGCATTAAATAAATTCAAAAGGGGTTATTACTATAATAACTCCTTTTTTATTTTTTATAAATTGAGTTGTATTCTTCGAGCATCCTATGAGACGAAAACTTTTTTAAGACAGTATTCATGGAATATCGCATAATTTTATACCATTCACCGCTCGTGGTATTTCTCGAATAATAAAGCGGGATAATTGTATTTTCGAGCCTATCATAAATTGAATTTGCAAGCTCCAAATCCCTCAAACCATTTACATTTTGGTCACCGATTGCCCAACCGTTTGTTTCATCAAATGCTTCATCCCACCAACCATCAAGAATACTAAAATTTATTCCACCATTCAAAGCAGACTTCATGCCCGATGTTCCGCTTGCTTCTAATGTACGAATCGGCGTATTCAGCCATATGTCACAAGCACATACCAAATGCTTTGCAATGCGTATGTCATAATTCTCTAAAAATATTATTTTATCCTCAAGAGAATATTTTTGTATTTTTTTTATAATATTTTTAATTAATAGCTTCCCATCAATGTCCGCCGGATGTGCCTTTCCTGAAATTAATAGTTTTACGGGCATAGATTGATTATTTAATATTCGAATTAATCTATCCATATTATCGAAAATCAATTCTGCTCTTTTGTAAGGGGCGAATCTTCTCGCAAAGCCTATGAGAAGTGCATCTTCCGAAATATCAACGCAAATATCCCTAAACTTATCTCGTTTGATATAAGCAGGAGGATTGGAATATAAATAATTAACAAAGTACTCTACTAAATGTAATTTTGCAGATTTCCTCGCAGAATCTAATTCATTATTGGATATATTTTCTAAAATATTTGAATAATCAATATTATAATTATCAAGATAATTATCACCAAGGTATTGTCGGTATAACTTGTCAAAATATTTTGAAACCCAAGTTCGGAAATGAATCCCATTTGTAATTGATTGGATTTGAATTTTCTTTTTCTCAAGTATTTTATTCCACATTTTATTAGAAGTCACCGCATGTAATTTACTTACAGCATTGACATTATTGGATAAATTGAGCGCCAAAACTGTCATCGAAAACATTATTTTGCCATTTTGAATCAAGCCCAATTTCATGAAATCATTTGGATTCATCATTTTAGGCAATAATTTTCCAGAAAAATATCTCTGTACTAATTTCGGTTTAAATTCCTCATTACCATGTATGATTGGAGTATGAGTCGTGAAAACAGATTCACTTTTGACTTTTTCAAGTGCTTGGGTGAGACTTAAATTTGATTTTTCGATGAGCTGTTTTGCTTTTTCTAATAGTGCAAAAGCAGCGTGACCTTCGTTAATGTGAATGCAATCGGGTTCAATGCCGAGTTCAACCAGAGCCTTCATGCCGCCGATTCCCATGACAATTTCCTGAAGCAATCTCGTTTCCCTATCACCAACATACAAATGGTGAGTGATATTTCGCAAATCCCCGTTATAATCGCAATCCGTATCAAGCAAGATTATGAAAGTATTGCCAAATTTGACTTTGTAAAGCAAGACCTTTAATACATAATTGGGCAAATCAATCATAATAAATCTGTGTGAACCATTTTTATCAAGAATAGGCTTAATGCCACTAATCTCAGGAATAATTTTATTATATTCAGCATTTTGTGTTCCGGATTTTGATATTTTTTGCTTAAAATAGCCGTAACGATAGTTCAAGGTAATGGCAATCATTGGGATTTTCATATCCGAAGCAGATTTTAAATGGTCGCCGGCAAGAATTCCCAAGCCACCTGCATATGCAGGGATTGATTGGTTAATTGCTATTTCAGGGCTAAAATATGCTATAACATTTGCTCCGACGTCTAATAATTCATTATTTTTTATATTCAGCGCATCCATTTCACTTTTGAAATTTTTATATAATGCCGTTTGCTCGATAATTTTTTCATCAATCACTTTTTGAATAACAAATTCATTCGGATTGTGGTTTATCTTTTCCCAAAGTTTGGCATCGAGCTCTCGAAAAATGTCACCAAATGTATCTAAGGATGATAAGTAATGGTCATCAAAAATTTTCATTATCTTAAGATTTTATAAAACAAATTTCTAAGTAACAAAAATAATATTTTTGCGTTAGAAATGTCTATTATTTTTGTTAATTAATTATTAATATAAGTTAATGAATATTAGAACAAAGATACTCGATGGATTGAATGAGTTTGAAAAATCCTTAAAATCTTCCGCTGAATTGATTTCAGACGGTCAACCAATTGTATTCCCGACAGAAACAGTTTACGGACTTGGTGCTTCAATCTATGATTTGAAAGCTATTGATAAGATTTTTGAAATTAAGGGCAGAGATAAAAGCAACCCTTTAGCAGCTCACGTATGCAGCATAGCACAAGTTGAATTGCTTTGCAAAGACATTCCGATTTTGTTTTACAAACTTGCCGAAAAATTTTTACCCGGTCCTCTTGCAATTATAATGAAGCGCTCTGACGCTATCAATCCAATTGTAAGCTCAGGATTGTCCACTTTATCCATAAGGTATCCATCAAATAAGATGTGCCTCGAACTAATCAAAATGGTGGGTTCGCCATTAGCAGCCACATCAGCAAATTTAAGTGGAGAAAAATCTGCCATAAATGCTCAGCAAGCGTTTACAAGCCTTAAGGGCAGAGTGCCCATAGTTTTAGATGGTGGTAACACAGAATTTGAATTGGAATCAACCATCATTAGCATCGTTGATGAGCCAAAGATACTAAGGGTCGGTGTAATTAGCCCCGATGAGATTTATAATGTTTTGGCTATGTGATTTGAGCTGGTGAAATCAGTTGTTTGCTTAATTTTCAAATCTTGCACAAAAAAACAATTGATATTATTCTGTAAATTACTTTATATTTGTAGTTTATTAATATTTTGATTTGTTTTGATGATAATATTTGAAAAAGAAGTTACTGTTAAAAATAGAGCCGGATTGCATACAAGACCTGCGGCATCATTAGTTAAGTTATCTTCAAGGTTTGATTCCGAAATTTTTTTGATACGAGATGGGTTTATGATTAATGGCAAAAGCATCATCGGTGTTATGACATTAGCTGCCGAAAACGGGTGTGTGTTGACAGTTAGGGCTGAAGGTGAAGATGCAGAAGCTGCGGTTAACGAAATTGCAGAATTGTTTGAGAGAGGATTTGGAGAAATTTGAATTTGTTTGCAGACTTAAAAATAGAACTACCCTTCTTTAAGGAAAAAAACTCTGCAATGATTGCAACAGGTTTCCTGAAGGGAATTCCGTCGTCTCCCGGCATTGTTATATCTAAAGCTCTCGTTATTCAGCCTGAGATTTTCATCTCATCTAACGATAAAGTTTCATCCGAAGCGATTCCGATTGAAATTGAGAGGTTATCCCAAGCATGGAAAGATTTGAATTTGGAATTTAAAGCTGTAATGGAAAGGATTCCGGAATCCAATCCCGGAGCAGTCAATATTTTGGAAACTAATCTTCTCATAATCAAAGATGAATATTTACAAAAATCAATCAATACGTTTATTTATGAAGGTTATACCGCTGAAAGTGCAGTGATACGTGAATTTGAAAAGCAGAAAGTCTATTTGCTTAATTCTCGAGATAAAATATTGCGAGAACGTGCAACTGAATTAGACCACGTCAAAACGCATATACTTTCAGCTCTTAAGCAAAGGTGTTTGCAATATAGTATTGCTAAGGATAGAGTATTGATTGCGCAATCTCTTACAACTACAGATTTTGTTAATTACAAAGAATCAGGCGCTGTAGCAGTTGTTACAGAAGCCGGTGGAATTGCTTCGCATGTTTCAATTCTTGCTCGTTCGTTTGAAACACCCGCTGTGATTGGTGTAAAAGATGCTACGGGAATCATCAAAAATGATGAACTTGTTATTATTGATGGATTTACCGGACTTGTGATTTATAATCCGAATAAAGAATTGATTGACAAATATCAGGACAAAATCGAGAAAATCGAAAAGCATCGTATCGCACTTGGCAAATTAGCTAAAGAACCCGCTATAACCGCTGATGGAAGAAAGATTCATTTAATGGCAAATGTGGATAGACTGGACGATATTGATTCGGCAAATCTGGTTGGTGCTGAAGGAATTGGTTTAGTCCGCTCAGAGAGCTTGATAATTAATTATTCTACTATACCGGGTGAAGAGCTACAAAGTAAATGGTATAGAGAGATTGCTGATAGGATATATCCTAATCCTGTAACTATTCGAGCATTTGACATTGGCAGTGATAAATATGTAGAGGGTATGCCAAATATTGAATCGAACCCTGCGCTTGGATTCAGGGGAATACGTTATTTACTGTCGAGAACTGAACTTTTCAAAACTCAAATCAGAGCTGTGTTAAAGGCATCAGTTAATAAAAATATAAGATTCATGTTGCCGATGATAAGTGATACATCAGAATTGGTCAAATCACTTCAAATTATTGATGATTGCAAAAAAGAATTGTCCGATGAGCAAATTGATTTTGATGCAAAAATACCTATTGGTATTATGATTGAAACGCCGTCTGCAGCTATGATGGCTGATGAATTAGCCGAGCTATCTGATTTTTTCAGCATAGGAACAAATGACTTGACTCAATATACTTTGGCAGTAGATAGGACAAATGAGCTTGTTTCTGATAGATTTGATTCGTTCAATCCCGCTGTATTGAAATTGATAGCTATGACTGCTGCGGCTGCTGCCAGAAAAAAAATCCCTGTTGGAATATGTGGCGAACTTGCCGGACATTCAGCAGCTACTACAATTTTAGTTGGTATGGGAATTACAGAATTGAGTGTAGTACCTGCTATGGTGTTGGAATTGAAGAATAGAATAAGAAAAATGAAGTATTCTACCGCTAAGAAGAATACTTTAAAATTATTGAAATTACCTGATTCGTATCAAATCTTAAAAATCTTAGAACAATAATTACATCTCTCTGATTGCTCTTTTCATATATTGCAATCTTTCCAAAATCGGAGTGTTGGACTCTTGTAATGCAATATGCCCTTTGAAAGATTCGATATTTTCAAAACCTTTTTTCTCCATCCATTCTATTACACCCGCATTTAGTTCCTTGATGTGATTTATGCCGTGCTTGTAAACTACTGAGCAAACTTGGACAGCATCAGCTCCTGCAAGTATATACTTAATTATGCCTGCTGCATCATGAACACCGGTTGAACCTGCTATAGAACATTTTAATTTCCTTTTCATCAATGCTATCCAACGCAAGGATTCCGTTATTTCATTCGGATGACTCAAATCAGAATTCGATATAAGTTCGACAGTTTCAATATCAATATCCGGTTTGAAATAGCGGTTGAAAAGCACAACTGCATCTGCACCGGCAGATTCCAATAAAGACAAAGACAAACCTAAGTTAGAATAATGGTTTGAAACTTTGACTGCAATCGGAATAGTGCAATGATTACTAACATCACTGACTACTTTTATTTGACGTTCCAAAACATCATCATTTGAAATATCGTGGTCTGTCGGTGAAACTGCTATGTTCAGTTCAATGGCATCTGCACCTGCATTTTCGAATATGATTGCATATTGGGGCCATTGGTGATAAGTAATGCAATTGATGCTTGCTATCACAGGAATATCAATCCTTTTCTTAGCTTCGGATATTAAAGACAAATAATTTTCCAAATAAGAATCAGGAGTCGTTTTGACGGAATATTCGTATGAATCAATCGAAGAAAATTCCTTCAATTTATATGATGTTCCAAGACCTGCATCACGCAAAATCTGTTCTTCGAAAAGTGATTTCAAAACAACAGCGCCTGCTCCGGAATCTTCGGCTATTACGAGATTACCAATATTTTCACTCAATCCGCAACTTGCTAATACAATAGGACTTTTGAGTTCAAATTGCAAGTATTTGGTTTTCAAATCCATAAAAACTCCGTGATGTATTATTCTTTATCTTTTTGTTTATTTACTACATAAATCAAATTTTCGAGCTCATGAACGATATTAATGTTGTTAATGGTTAATTCGGCTGTACTTTGGAATTTAATAGGAGTAAAGTTCAATATACCGCCAATACCGGTGGCAGAAAGCAGATCCACAGTATGTTTTGCAACCATTTGTGGAACAGTCATGATGCAAATTTTGATGTCATTTTCCTTTATAAAATCCGCGATTTTATCGTTATGCAAAACTGGAGGGTTGCCTTCGGTATTAATTCTACTCGGGTCAATGTCGAATCCGGCAACGATTTGGATTCCTTCTTTCATAAACCCCTGATATTTCATCAAAGCTTCGCCAATTCTACCAACGCCAATCACAACTACTTTTTGGATTTCATCTTTTCCCAAAATATCGTCAATTTTTCCTAAAATTGAATCAATTTCATATCCGCCTTTGCGATTTCCTGTAATACCGAAATTCCCGAAATCTTTCCTGACCAATGAAGATGATATTTCTAAAGTGTCGGAGATGTTATCTGAAAACACTTTCTTGAAGCCTAATGTTTGAAGGTGCTTTAACAAATTCTTGTAGTTCAGTAATCTTAAAATCTGTCCTTTGTTAGTCATAAAATCTCCAAAATAATTTGTATTTTAACATGTTAATGTCTTGTTTACGATACTTAGCATTCAATATTGTTAAGTTTTTCACATAAATTTTTATAATCCGTATCTACCAGTGGTACAAAATAACTTAAAATTTAGAACTATGCAAACAAAAAATCATAATGTTGAAAAATAATTCTACATTTACTATCATATTGACATTATATTTACGTTATTGTTAGTAATTATATTTAATAACATGCTATATAAGACCTCTTTTAAGATAATTTTAAAAATTCTTTAGCTATTACTAATAATTGAAACCGTTTTACGTTAATAAAATTTTCGTTTTGTTTTAGTAGCTTTATTGTGCATGATTATGTTTGGAACGTTTATAAATTGGTTCAAATAAAATTGCAATAGCGAGCATTTCGGAAATAGTAAAATGAACTTCAAAAGTTATAGGATTATCGATAATTTGATGAGAAATGACAAATATTTACCAATTACCATAGCTTTATTGCTAACTTTTTGTCTGTTATCTTGTGATGGTGGTTTGGCTCCTAAGCCTGAATCAGAAAAATCATATTTAAATGGCACACTCAGATTTGTAAATGGCATCGCTGATTGGCCTCACGAAGATTCAATCTTGGCAGTCAGAGTGGTAGCATTTAAAAAATTCCCTGATTCTACAGGAATCTTCGCAGATATTTTATCGGGCAATGCTTATTTTACATTAGCCTCACTACCACTTTTTGTAGATAGTTCGAGATTCGCTTTCGAGATTACCGATTCACCTACTGATTTAGTCTATATCGCTGCTATCCAGCAATTCGATACTTTGATAACTTCACAAAGAGTAATCGGATTGTACAACATTTCTGATGAAAAACACAAGCCATCAACTATTCGCATTGAACCGGGCAAACATTACGACATAACAATTGATATTGATTTTAAAGATTTACCACCAATGCCATTTTGATTATGAAAAAAAATCTTTACATTTTGCTAATCATATTTTTAGGCTCAACGGCATATTCGAATGCTGAAGTTATTTCAGGAAACGTGTATGATGCTGTTTCCGGTGATGTATTATCCGGAGCTACAATCAGAGTGGAAGGCACTGCATACGGTGCAATTGCTGATAGAAACGGAAAATTCACAATAAATCTCAAAAACCCGAAAAGTAATCTGACACTAATTATTTCGATGATTGGTTACGAAACACAAAAAATGCAAATTGATTTTAATAATGATAAGATTGATGTTCAAATTATATTGAAAAGCCAACCTCTACAAACCGGAGAAGTTGTTGTTTCTGCTAATAAAAGGGTGCAAGCAGTTCAGGAAGTGCCAATTTCAGTTTCTGTAATAGATAAGAGGCAACTTGACGCTCGTGGTGTAAGCACATTGGATAGAGCCTTAGAGTACGTTCCGGGATTGGAAATGAATCAGGATAATGTCAGCATACGCGGCTCATCTGGATTTTCTTTTGGAATTGGCTCAAGAGCAGCGCTGCTTTTGGACGGTAACCCTTTATTATCAGGTGATAATGGTGATATGAAATTCGATGCATTACCGATGTACAACATAGACAGAATTGAAATTGTAAAAGGTGCAGGCTCGGCTTTATATGGTTCAGGGGCTTTAGGTGGTGTTGTTAATTTAATTACCGAGCAACCCCGCGATAAAGCCGACATCAGATTCCGTACTTATGCAGGGTTTTATACTAAGCCGAGGCACGAGCAATGGGTTTTCACTGATGATTTGCAACATCGTTCGGGATTGAGTGGCTCTTTTTCCCAAAAACTTGGTAAAGTCGGGGTGCTTCTGTCCGGAGGATATTATAATGATATGGGATACAGAGATTATGATAATACGTATCGAACAAGTATGTTTGGCAAAATCAACTATGATTTTACCGATAGGACAAACTTATCAATACTTTTGAACGGTGCCTTTTCTGATGGTAGCGATTGGGTGTATTGGAATAGCCTTGATAGTGCCACACGTCCACCGACTGATACCGATAGGGAAGTGAGGATCAATTCAGACAAATTTGCTGTTTTTGGGAATTTAAATCATATTTTCAATTCAAACTTTTTTGTTTCTGCCAGAGCGGGCTTCTATCTCACTGAATACAGCAATACTTTGCCCACTGACGACTTTGAGCATAGACAATCAAAAGCGATTGCTTTGAATTCTGAAATTCAAGCAAATTATAGTATCACATCCAGATCAGCTCTAACTTTTGGACTAAATTCAACAAATACTACAGTAAGTTCGATAACATATGGCGACCAAAGGCAGGATATTTACGCAGCATATATTCAGAATGAATCTAAAATTACGCAAGATTTCCTTATGACTTTAGGTGTAAGGGCAGACTACGAAGATTTCAAGACCAATGAAAGCAATGGTGATTTAGCAGACGGCGAGCTTGTCTTATCTCCTAAACTTGGTTTAGCCTATAATTACTCTCCAATATTACATTTTCGTGCTTCAGCAGGAGCGGGATTTCGTGCTCCATCTGTAGCTGAAAGGTTTTCGTCAGTATCCTTCCAAGGATTTGAAGTTCTCCCAAATCCTCAGCTAAAAGCAGAAAAAAGTTGGTCTTTTGAAGTTGGGGCAAATTACACAGTTGAGTTTTATGACACTCCAATATATTTTGACATCGCTTTTTTTCAAAATGATTTGTACGATTTGATAGAACCTTCCTTCGTTAGCCCAACGTCGGCTACCATATTATTTCAAAATGTGACAAGAGCTAAAATTCAGGGGTTAGAATTCGCCACAAAATCATTCATAGCCGGCTTTCTTGGTTTAGAAAGTTCATTAACATACATGAACCCAAGAAATTTGGCAAATGATGAAATTTTGAATTATCGTTCAGAAATTTTGTGGTATAATCGCTTATTAATACCTTATGGTGATTTTGAATTGCAAGCTGATTACCGCTTCAAATCAAGAGTAAAGAATATTGACCCCCAGTTAGGCATTCTTGTCAGAGACGCTGACGCACGGGTTGATATGCACGTTGTAGATGCAAGATTGATATACGATATGACAAACTTAACCGGACAGCAACTAAAACTTACAATGAACATAAGCAACGTATTTGATTATTATTACACGACAATGGTCGGAAACTTAGGAATCACTCGGATGATTTCTCTCATGCTCGAAGCGCAGTTTTGATTTGAAGAAGTACTTATACAATAAGCTAATTGTTAATATAGCGACCAAAGCAAGTCCAAGCTCTCTAAACATATCGTTATTATCTTGAATTACTTTCATATATGACGTTGAATCAAAGGTCATAGTGATAAAGGTGATTGCATTGTTGATGAAATGGATAATTATTGCGGGGTAAATACTTCCTGTGATAATTACCGTGATCCCAAGATAAAATCCTATGATGAATAACATTATAAAGCTTACAGGTTGGAAATGGATAGCCGCGAATAATAATGATGTCAAGATGAGCGATGAGCGTATGGAAATATATTGCTGAGTTTTTGAAAGCAACATTCCTCTGAAAAACAACTCTTCGCATATTGCAGGAGTTGCTGCTCCTGCTAAAAGAACAATCCAAATTTGGACAAAATTTGCGCTATCTAATTTAAAAATTCCTCGATAAAAATTATCTAAAGTTTCAAATTGATTAGCTAACCATGCTCCCATTTCGTTAGGTAACAAGTATATTGCAAATGTTATAATCGAACTTTCGAGTACAATTATTGCAAGCCAACCCAATGCAAGGGGTGCAATCCAAATTATAGGAAAATTCCAATTCAATTTAAGACTTTCTTTTAAATTACCGGAACGTTTAGCTATAACTACTGCCAGTAAAAAGAAAGTTCCAAATTGAGACAGTACTATCCACGGTAAATCAATATTCAAATTGAAATCAGTATCCGATGAATCAATCAAGAATGTAAAAGCAACTTGAACGAATGCAAACATAATTGTAAGCGCAATTAATACACATACGATTTTCAGGTAAAATTTGGCTAAAGTTGACTGAGGTTTTTCGAAATTTTCTTGCATACTGTCCAATAAGCTAAAATTTAATACTTCGTTAATACAAATATAATTTAAATTTGTTAAATTGCAGATTGGGTTATGATTAAAAATATAAATTGTTATTAGTATGAAAAATTTCGTCATTACTATATTTGTTTGTTTTGCGACATACAACGCCACACTAAGTCAGCCTGTATTGATAAGTGAATATTTGATTGGTAGTTTAGAATGGACAGAGCTTCTAATTATAGAAGACAACGTATCACTTGTCGGGTATAAAATCCGTGATAACAGCCAAGATGAAAGTTGGATGGGAGGAGTAATATTTAAAGATCATCGTCTGTGGCGAAATTTAAGACGCGGGACTGTTATAATAATCAACCACCAGGGATTTTCAGTTGATGAAAATAAAGATGATGGGTATATTGAAATTGGTAAACAAAGCGGTTTGCATTTCACTCCCTACATGGAAGATGGAAGTTTGACTGATTGGGCAGATAGAGGACTTAATTTGAATTTCACAAGCGATATGATTCAACTACTTGACCCTGATGGCAATCATGTTCATGTTTTAGCTCACGTCAGTCTCGCCGATAAACAAGCATTATTTGCAAGCCTTCCCAATCCTAAAATTGGAGTCCAAGGCGCATCGCCCGGGCAGGGTTATTCTTTACGTGTTGTGCCGGGCGCAAACAAATCTCAATACGGTGGCGGACTTAGCAACACACTTGCAGCGCTGGATAATACTCATATTTCAAAGGGAAAAGCTAATAATTCTAATTTGAGCAAAGATATTAATCAGTTGTATTGGCGTGAATTGAGACAACCTGATTGGACCAATCCTGCTATGACCGGAACTCAAATTGTAGGTCCAAACAAAGACCAGATTCGCTTAGAATGGACAGCTGCAAGCTCGATTTCCGACCCAATCGAAGGATATATGATTCTCCGCTATGTGGACAATGACAGTTTCGAGCCTACAATCGAAGATGGAAAAATATATACTATTGGTCAAACTTGGGGACCTTATACTTTGATTGGATATGTGACTGATTTGACAAAGACTGAATTTATTGATAAATTTGATGCAATCCCGGGTGTAAAATTTGAATGCGGTAGGAAATACGGTTATCGTGTATATGCTTATAGATATAATCGAAGCGATTTTGAAGCCGACTTAATTGATGTACAAATAACTAATGGTAGAGGCAGGTCATACAACGAAAATCAATTTGCTCAATCGGTTGGCATTTCTAAAGCAATTCCGCCGAAACCTGTCATTACATCCCTTGGTGACATTACAACTATTTGTAGCAATGTTGAACTTGAATTGACATCAAGTATTAAGGATTTAACAAAATATTCGTTTCAATGGTTTAACACAGCCGATGCGAGCTTCACAAGCACCGAACATACTGTAATTGTAAAAAAATCGGGGCATTATTATTTAGAAATTACCGATAAAAATTCCGGTTGTATATCAGGTTCAAACACAATCACAATAACTGTGCTTGATGCACCTGAAGTATATGTCACCGACCCATTGACATTCAAAACTTTTGCTAAAGATACGATTATTCAGCTTTGTATAGGTCAAAATCAAATACTACGCGGTTTAGTCACTCCGACTCAATCTGATGGATTTTACTGGTTAAAAGATGGAAATGAATTTTCTCGAAATAATGAGATTGTTGTTGCCCAGGACGGCGTTTATCAATTCGTTGCAGTTAAGAGCGGATTATGCAGTGATAGTTCTTACCGAATTGAAATCAGAATTATTAACCCTGATTTTACTTTGAGTGACGCATCTCTGAGTTTCAATGCCGATACAGACCCGGAAAAAGACTTAACAATCACGAATAATACTAACAAAGATATTATTTTTAGTGCAAGCGATGTGATTATCACAGGTGACGGCTTTACGATTGTTTCTCCACAACCGGAACCGATTAAAAATATTTACACAATTCCTGCAAATTCTTCTATTGTTTTCAAAATTAGATTTGCACCTGTTGGTTTTGGAACACGCGACGGTCAAATCGCGTTTAGAGGACCATGCAATGTAACAAAAGTTACATCAATGACCGGACTCAGACCTAATCAAGGTGTATCAGTTCTTGACCCAGCCCCGAGAGATATTAACTTTGGTATAGTTCCTTTGAATTGCGATCAATTGATGGATTCTTCTATAACATTATTCTCTACAGGACCTGATAAATTCATGATTTCAAAACCTGTAATGATGTTTGGTTATTTTGATGTTTCATCACCAAGATTTAACAATCCAAACGAGAAAACGGTCTTAAATGAAAATAACCAGATGGCATTAACTGTCAGAGTTTTGGCTAACACTCCCGGAATTTATATTGACACAGCCTTAATCGCTTATCATGTAATAACTGAGCCGAATAAAGTTGATACAATGAAAATACATCTATCAATCGAAATTATTGACCCTAAATTAGATTTCAGCACATTAGTGTTCGATTTTTCCAATTTGCCGACTTGCGTTTCCGAAATTGATACTTTTATTACAGTTTCAAATAACACTACTTATCCTTTCAATTTGAACAAGCAAGGAGCGGATAATCGCTTTTTAATTGTTGAGGCTTTCCCGATTGTGATCGGGGCTAACTCGCAAGTAGATGTGAAAATCAAAATCAGATTTACTACAACCGATACTTACTTCGTAAATATTCCTTATTTGCCTTGCACCATGTTATCTCCACAAATTGCAATTATTCCACCACAAATCGAACTCGAAATTACAGTTAAGAACGAAATTGATTTCGGAATAATAAAGAATTGCGAAGAATCCGGAACAGTTACATTGGATTTTGATATAAATGCCTCAAATATAGGTGGATATATTGGAAATATCATTCATTCAGGAACTCACTTTTCTTCGAATGTAACTCAAAATAAAATTTTGAATCAAAACTCTAATAAATTCACTGTTACATTAGACCAAACTGTGCCCGGTATTTACCTTGATTCACTTGTATTTGTAATCAAACCTTGTGATGAAAGAATTGTGATTAAGTTAAAAGCGGAGCGCACAAATCCATTGTCACCTCAAATTGAGGGGCTTTTAATTACTTTTGGTTCTGATGCCTTAGGAGTTGTCGAACAATTCAATCAAACATGGACAAATCCAGACCCAACTGAAGATTTGATCATCACATCCATTACAGTTCCGGCACCTTTTGAGTTGATTTCTCACACACCGGCTGATTTTCCTTTGATAATTCCGCCTCAAGGCAATATCATTATTGTATATGAATTCAAACGTTTAGTAGGTGGAGATTATACCGATTATGTCACAGCAAATGTTGCTCAGCCCTGCAATTTGACAATTGAATTCGGCATAACCGGCGAAGCCGTTGATGATAGAATGGTAAGAATAGATTCGGAAATACGACCATCAAACATCGTTGCCGAATTGGGTGCAGTTTTCGATATTCCGATATTTATGTTTGTGCAGGACGGATTCGCTATCAACGGCACGGGAGCAGAATCATTGAGCCTTTATATAAGCTATGAGCCAACAATGCTCTACCCTGAAAACGTAGTTGTTAGTGCAAATTACATTAATAGTATCACACAAGCCTCTATAATTGAAAGCCAACCCGGTAAATTAATCGTTAATGCAAATTTGAGTAATTTGGAAAATCTCGTCTCCGGTAATTGGTTCAATATCCGTGCTCAAGCCCTGTTAGGCAATAAAATTGTAGGACCATTAGTAATTGACAGTGTAGTTTTCACATCAATTATTATGATTGACGTTGAAGAGTTTGAAGGGCAATTGCAAATAGTCGGGAATTGTGATTTGGACAGCCGATTGTTGGATTTATCCGGCAACGTAGGAATGGTACTGACAGGTGCGAACCCACTTTCGGGAACAACGGAACTTGTGTATAGCACCGTAACAGAGGATTTGACTGCAATCAAGATTTACAATTCCTTTGGTGAATTAGTCGAGACGCTCGTAGAAGGAAACTTCAAACCCGGCAACTACACAATAACAATAGACGCCGCGAAATATTCGAGTGGCGCATATTTAATTAGGATGATAAGCGGAATGGCAGTCCGCACCGAAAAACTGATAATATTGAATTAGATATTTTTTCTCCAGTAACTTTTTACTCTTTCAACTGTCTATACTTTTAGGTAGAGTATATTCTTTGGAAAAGTTTTTTATATTTGGGAAATTGAAATAGGCTAAAAACCTGATTTACTTTTGAAAATTTAGAAAGGTGAACCCATGAAACAAAAGGGTCAACTGAATAGAGAAGGAGATTACACAGGTAGAAAGAGTACAGAGGCGGTTCAAAAACACAACCTGCACCCAATTTATTTATAATAAGTATAATTTATTAAAGGACTTTGAAATGAAACGATTTATTCTTGTGATGTGTACTTTTTGTTTCATTCTTATCGCTTGTGAGAAAGGAACTACACCCCAAATTATTGACACAAGCGTACTGATACCACTAAAATTGGGCAATTCTTGGGTTTACAAAGAGATTGATTATTGGAATCCGGTAGCTACAACAAGTCAATTTTCATTAACTGTGGATTCCGCTGTTCAATTTCAGGGAGAAACACATTATAAGATGAGAATTACAGATATTCAAACTGATGAAACTATGATAATTGACGCATATTTCATCAACAAAGCTGACGGTCATCATTTTATTTATATACCGGAAGATGGGGAACCGGATGTGACATTATTTAAATACCCAACTTTCGATGGTGAGATAATCAGTGAAGACGAGTATTTTAAATTTTATGTTGAATCGGTTAATGCTGAATATACCACTCCTGCCGGCAAGTTTAAGTGCATCAAGTATGTTTCAATTGTAACAATTGACGGCAAAGAATATGAAAAAACAATCAACTATATTGCTCCTGGGATAGGGAGGATTGCAGATGAGACATATGATAAATCTCCAAATCTTGAAGATGCACCTTGGAATCTCACGAGTATTTCAACTTTGATGTCCTATAAGCTAAAATAAGCTCTATAAGCATACGGTGCAAGCGGAGACATGATTTTTTTGTCTGCATTTGTTTAAAACTGACTAAATAGAATTTGTGAAAATTGAAATAGGTTAAAAACCTGATTTACTTTTGAAAAATTAGAAGGGTGTACCCATGAAACAAAAGGATCAACTGAATAGAGAAGTACTAAAATTCATTTTGCTCGCTATTATATTCGCGATGCTTGGCTCGAGCATCGCTTATACTGATGATTGGAGAGCTGATTCGATTAGAATACAACCTGTTGATAAAGTAGCTGATACGACTTCTAAATGGCCAGGTATTATATTAATTGGTGGGGGTGGGATTGCTTATTTCAGTGAGTACATCTCATATTATTTTCATAAAGCTCCCGTTGTAAATTTAGGAATCGAAATCCCATTTACAAAATCACACATATACGCTCTTGAAATTATGACTCATTCATGGTTAGCTCGTGTTAAAGATTCCGCCTATAAAGGAGATTACTTAAACAGAAATTATTTCCAATATAATCAGAATCATTACACACAAATTGGTATTTCTGCAGTTTTAAGAGGTTATATAGTTGCTTCTAAAGTTTCCAAGTTTCGTGTATTTTGGCATTTCGGTTGGCTTTTTTGGGGTAAAAAGGATTATAATTCTCTTGACTTGGGATTAGGCTTAAATTATAAATTCACTGATGTTTTAAGACTACAGTTTAGCTATCGAATCTTGTCTGGGATTCCAAATATTGCTGATGGTTCTACATTTACAACCCCAAATTTACTATTATTAAATGTTTGTTATAAATTATAATTGAGATTGTTGACCTAAACTGTAAACCTTCCGAAGGTTTAAATCATCTTGTTTCTCCCAAAACATAACGAGAATCTACAAACTTATCGGCAGCACTACAAATATCAGAACGTCCCAAACGGCATGAGATATGATTCCCGGGACTACATTCCGATATTTGGCGTACATCAAACTCCAATGTATGCCCAACACCAAAGCCGCTAAAAGCAACATGGGATTGAGTGCCCAAATATGCACCATCGAATAAAGCACAATTGCGATTATCATTCCGCCTTTGACGCCAATTTTTTGGATTAGTCGCTCTTGGATGAATCCGCGCCAGAAAATCTCCTCTGCCGGTGCTATCAAAAAAAGAAGCAATGTTGCAATGAGCAACGGGTCAGCTTGTGTCCGCGTTTGGTAAATTGCTTGAATTTGGGGTATTGTCCAATCAAAAAATTGCACAAACAACCACACTCCAAATCTCGACAGCATATAAAGTAAAACCGCATGGGCTAATCCAATCCACAAATATTTCCACTCAAATTTGAACAGTTCTTTCAATCTGTGCTTCTCGTTGAAGAGTGCAAAAATTGCCAATCCGGTAGCAGCCGGTGTCATCACATGCCAAAAGTACTTGTGGTGTATGAGATGGGTTAGCGCTGTAAATCCCGCAAACATCAAAAACCAAAGTATAAATGCGGCTGCGATTCCGACTATTAGCATATAAGCGTCAAATTATGTTGAACAAACAAAATTTAACGCTTAATGCCGCAAGTTTATTTTAAAAAAAAATCCCTTCACATGAATGCAAAGGGATTTAAAGTATATCAATTGTGTGTTAAATCACTGTAGCCAAAACAAGTGCAACAATTGAAATCAATTTTATTAATATATTAATCGAAGGTCCTGATGTGTCTTTAAATGGGTCGCCGACAGTATCACCGGTGACTGCTGCTTTGTGAGCTTCCGAGCCTTTGTAATACATCACGCCATCAATATTGACGCCTTCTTCGAACATTTTCTTAGCATTATCCCATGCACCACCGGCATTGGATTGGAATATCGCCATCAACACACCCACAACTGTAACGCCAGCCAACATTCCGCCTAAGGTTTCGGCTCCAAATGAGAATCCGACAACTATCGGAGCAGCAACAGCGAGTAAGCCCGGTAACATCATTTCCTTGATTGAAGCTTTGGTTGAAATTTCAACACATTTTGCGTATTCGGCTTTGCCTTCAGCTTCGTGGTAAACACGTTTGTCGTCATTAGACCAAGTATCGAATTCTTTACCATCATTTTTGCGAAGTACAGTAAGCGCAGCCTTTAGTTGAGGAATTTCGAGGAATTGGCGTCTAACTTCCTGAATCATAGATTTGGCGGCTCTACCCACAGCACCCATAGCGAGTGCCGAGAATACGAACGGCAACAAGCCACCCAAGAAGAGCCCGACAATGACGTTTGCTTTTGAAATATCAATAGTTTTGATTCCGGCAGCAGTCATGTATGCACCAAAAAGTGCTAATGCTGTAAGTGCAGCCGAACCAATTGCAAAACCTTTGCCAATTGCGGCTGTAGAATTTCCTACTGCGTCTAATTTATCTGTGCGTTGTCTGACTTCTTTCGGCAATTCTGCCATTTCGGCAATACCGCCGGCGTTGTCAGAAATTGGTCCATAAGCATCAACAGCTAATTGGATACCTGTTGTAGCAAGCATACCAACAGCGGCAATTGCGATACCATATAAATTAGCAAAATGGAAAGAAACGAGAATTGCGATTGAAATTAATATAATCGGACCGGCTGTAGAAATCATACCTGTTCCAAGTCCGGCAATAATATTAGTAGCCGAGCCTGTTAGCGATTGTTCTGCAATTTTACGAACGGGAGGTTTGCCCAATCCTGTGTAATATTCTGTAATTAAGCCAATTCCAACACCTGCAATTAGACCTACAATTGTTGATAAAAATATGCCGAGTGAAGTAATTGTTAGTGTAGTTCCATAAAGTGGGTCGTTGAACACCCAAGTAGCGGGCAACACCCAGGAAATAATTCCATAGGAAGCGATTATCATAAGGATTGAAGCAATGAAAGTACCTTGGTTGAGAGCTTTTTGTGGGTCGCCTCCTTCTTTAACATTCACGAAAAATGTACCTGCAATAGAGACGATAATTCCTACAGATGCTAAAAGTAGAGGCAAAACGATTGCACTTAATCCGCCAAAAGGCGTGCCTTGGAATTCCGGCAAAGCGTAGAATGCTACACCAAGAACCATTGTTGCCAAAATTGAACCAACATAAGATTCGAACAAGTCAGCACCCATACCTGCAACATCGCCAACGTTATCACCGACGTTATCGGCAATAGTAGCGGGATTGAGTGGATGGTCTTCGGGGATTCCGGCTTCAACCTTTCCAACTAAGTCCGCACCTACGTCAGCTGCTTTAGTGTAAATACCGCCACCAACTCTTGCAAATAATGCAATTGAAGATGCACCAAATGAAAAGCCTGTTAAAATAGCAATAATTTGATTGACATTATGAACATCATCAACACCCATTATAGAAGAATAAATCAAGAATAAAACACTTAGACCCAATATTCCGAGCCCAACTACACCCATACCCATTACAGAGCCGCCTGTGAATGCTACCTTCAAGGCTTGATTCAAGCTGGTTCTGGCTGCATTTGTCGTTCTGACATTCGCTTTGGTAGCTACATTCATGCCGATTTTCCCTGCTAATCCTGAGCAGAGTGCGCCGACGATAAACGAAAGTGCAATAAGTGGTGAAGAATCCGGAACATTTGCTCCTTGGACAGCTAATAAAGCAGCTACAACAATTACGAAGTAGAATAACACCTTATATTCTGCTTTCAAAAATGCTTTAGCTCCGTCTGAGATGAATAATGCAATATTTTGCATCTTTTCATTTCCGGGATCTTGTTTGCTTACCCATTGGGCTTTTATATAGGTGAAAATGAGGGCTATAAAACCCGTGGCGGGCACTAAGTACAGCAATTCAATCATATCGTTGTTAAATTTGTATTATGGAACATATTTGTAAATTTACTTGCCAATTTTTATTAAATTCATATATTTCAATCAAATCAAAATCAAACATTTAACTTCTTAATTGTCTATTAACCTATCATTTAGAAAAATATTGTTTACTGTGGATAATAATTTTCTATGTTTAATCAAATTCTCAAACTAAGTGCGGCTTTTATTTGCCTCAAAGCGTCACCACGGTGGCTAAGTTTATTCTTTGAAATGCTATCCATCTCTGCAAAAGTTATGTCATAATTATCGGGGATAAATATCGGGTCGTAGCCAAATCCCATGCTACCACGCTCATCGTTAATGATTTGCCCTTCAACTTTGCCGTTTGCAAAAATTGTTTGAGTGCCGTCAAAATAACAAATTACACATCTGAACCGAGCCGAAACAAGTTCTGCAAAATTTAATTCTGATAGTAATTTCGTCCGATTAGCTTTATCGTCAACGTCAATACCAGCGTATCGGGCGGAATTGATGCCGGGCTTTCCATCCAATTGGTCAACTTCCAATCCTGAATCATCTGCTATTACAGGAATTCCTGCAACTTCATAAAAGGCACGAGCTTTGATTTCTGCATTTTGTTCGAAAGTCGTTCCGGTCTCATTGGGATTGATATTTATTCCCAAATCTATTGGAGTCACTATTACAATTCCGTCAATATCTGATAGAATAGCCTTGATTTCTTCGATTTTATGATGGTTATTTGTAGCTGCTAAAATTGTCATAGTTGATAGTTTTTAAGTAATTCGGCAACTGCTTGAGTAGGGGTAATAATTCCTGCAAGTACATTTTTTTCAATTTCGGGGCGTAATTCTGTGATTATTTTGTTATTATAAAATCGATTTTTGATATCTTCTTCAATCATTGCATAAATCCAATCTATAACTTGTTTTTTTCGTCTCGATTCGAAAATGCCCGATGACTTGACATTAATGAGAAATTCGTTAACGGCAGTCCAAACTTCGGAAACACCTGTTTTGTTCAATGCCGAGCATGTAAAGACTTTTGGTTTCCAACCTTCAGTTGCGGGAGTAAGAAGTTGTGTTGCGTTTTGGTAGGCACTTTGTGTCAATTTGGCGCGTTCGAGATATTTTCCTTCAGCTTTGTTAATCACTAATATGTCGGCTAATTCTACGACACCCTTTTTGATACCTTGTAATTCATCGCCTGAACCAGGCAATAAAAGCAATAAAAAGCAGTCCACCATCGAACGGACCGTGATTTCACTTTGTCCTACACCAATCGTCTCGATTAAAATGACATCGAAACCAGCGGCTTCACAAGCTATGATTGATTCTTTTGTTTTACGAGCAACACCACCGAGAGTGCCACCGGAAGGAGAAGGACGGATAAATGCGTTTTCTTGGTTGCTTAGTTCCTCCATCCGAGTTTTGTCGCCCAAAATAGCACCTTTGGAAATCGTACTACTCGGGTCAATTGCCAATACTGCAACTTTTGACCCATTGCGACTCAAATAAGTACCCAATGTTTCTATAAATGTGCTTTTACCGGCTCCGGGAGGTCCTGTAATACCGATTCTGACAGATTTCCCTGAATGAGGGAGAAGATGCTTCAGCAATAATTGTGCTTTGTCAATATGGGCTTGAAGATTGCTTTCAATCAAAGTAATAGATTTTGACAATAATACTCTATCGCCACTAATCACACCTTGGGCTAATGTTTCAATATCAAAAGCCTGTATCTCGGTTCTTTTGGCTTTTTTGGGTGAACTATTAAGTGAAATTCCCGGCATGACAGATGTTGTGAATTCGACACCACTGCCATCAGGGACCCATTCGGGCATTACTTTCTTTTTCATTAATTCAATATAAGTTTTTCGCTAATCAGTTTATTTCCATATTTCAAAATTACGTAATAAATACCTGAAACGAAATTTTGTTTATCGAGAAAAACCGAATGTGAATTATTCAAATCCAAAGTAAGATTCGATGCTTTATACTTGACATTGCCCAAGAAATCAACTATTTCTATATCTCCATCTATTATTAAATCGCTTGCTTTGATTTTCAATTCACGGCTAGTAGGATTAGGATAAATTCGTAGAAAATCAATACTACCTGAGCTGTTTGGTTTAACAGATTGAACATTAGATACTAACTCAATGATTCTATCATCTTCAGCTTTGGGGGAACCTCTGCCATCTCTGTTGCTTGTGGAAATGAAAATCCTTCCGTTGGGGGAGGTACAAATATCACGAAGCCTTCCAAATTGTCCGTCAATAACATTTTCCTCGCTTGTGACGCTTCTTCCATCGGGAGATAATTTCAAAAGAATCAATTTTTGTGCTTTGAGTGTTGTGAGTAACAGAGAATTTTTCCAAGTAGGGAACAAGTCGCCATTATAGTAATCTAATCCTGCAGCAGCTACTGTATAGCTTGGATATAGAGATTTCATTGATTCAACTACATTATTCGCTTCGCAAAATGCAATTTCCTGGGGTGTGTCACAGTACCCGTTTACATAGGGCCATCCGTAATTGCGACCTTTTTCGATGATGTTTAATTCATCATCAGTTCCGGGACCATGTTCGGAAGAATATAAAATTCCGTTTGCTATGACTAAGCCCTGAGGGTTACGATGCCCAAAACTCCAAACTAAACTTCCCGGAAAAGGATTATCTGAAGGAATGCTACCATCAAGATTCATTCTTAATAATTTACCGTTTAAACTTTCAAGATTTTGAGCATATGCAGTATTTCCGGCATCTCCAATTGTTGCAAATAATTTTAAATCCTCGTCTATCCATAACCTTGCACCGTCATGAATTCCTGCACCCGGAATATTTTCAAGTATTGTTATAGGAGATTCTAACGTGCTACCATTAAATGTGAGCCTGATAATTCGTATCTGAGTTGCTGTATTATTGTTGATGCTGTATGTATAAACTACATATACATAAGGCTCGGTGGCAAAGTTTGGGTGCAACGCCATTCCCATCAAACCACGTTCACTACCCTGCATAACGTCACCGATAATATACAATGGTTGTAATACACCCGTCTCAGGATTGACTCTGCTAATTCTGCCGTATCTTTCAGTCATCCAGATGAAACCATCCGGTCCCCATAATATTTCCCATGGGGTATTTAAATTAGTTACCACATTTCTTGTGGTGAAAGTTTCCTGGGCATGGTTGGTTTCGCAAGCACAGAATATGACAATTAAGCAAGCAAACAATAGTGATTTATAAGTTTTCATAATCAAAATCTTTATTTGTGTGAACTAAATAAATTCACGTTTTGATTTGGGCATTATTATTTTTAGGCAGCAAAAAAGCCAAAAAAACGACGAAAATTCCAATTACACTAATATATAGAAATGAACTCATATAGCTTTGAACGCTATTACCCATACTTGTAATCAAGGCTCCCAGCAGTGCTGCACTGATGATTTGCCCGGTTCCCGTAGAAACAGTGACTACGCCTTGCCCTGATGCCCTCATACTCCTGACGGTGTTGCTATTTACTAAAAATCTGAGCGGTGCCCCTAATAATGCAGCCAAACTGAGCCCAATCAAAATTCCGCCCGAATACATCCAAAAAAGCTCGTCGCCTTTAAATCCTACAATAATGAATCCTAATGAAGTCAATAAACCTGCAATCATTAGCGTTAATCTTGGTCCGATTTTATCAGTAGCTTTGCCGGAAAGTAATGCTCCAATCAACATCGCGACTACCATCGGTATCAACATGAAACTTGCATTTGATTCCGATACACCAAAGGTTTTAGTCAACATCGAGGGTACAAAAATTACCGCAGCTTCTGCCAGTCCGGCACTAAGCCCCAGAAGAAATGTTAATCTTAAAACAGGATTTCTTAGTAATTCAATTTTGATGATTCCGTCTTCGACTTTTCCTTCTACTTTGTAGAATATTGGTAAAGCTATTATTGCATAAAGCACAAACGGCAAAACTTGCAATGATACAAGGCTATTTAAAAAGTTATCAGATTCGATTCTGTTGATTCCGATTGATAATGCTGCGAGAGCACTAATCAGTAAAAAAGTACCGAGTAAGTCGAATTTCTTTCTTTCTGTTTTGACAAGTGAGGGGACTAAAGTCCTTGAAAAATAAATAATAACGATAGCAATTGGAATATTGATTACGAATATAAATTGCCAATTATACATCAGCAGAAGTCCGCCAATAATTGGACCAATTATGAAAGCTAATCCGAATACAGCCCCAATCAAACCAAGAGCAGAGCCTTGTTTTTCTTTCGGGAATGTATCGCCAATGACAGCAGAAGCAACCGGAAATATCCCGCCGGAGCCGAATCCTTGTATCGCTCTGCCAATCAAAACGGTCATGAAATCAGGCGCTAATGCAATAACTACAGAACCGATACCAAACAAAGCAACATCTATGATATAAATCATGCGTCTTCCGTGAATATCGGATAATTTTGACATCAACGGTGCAGACAACATATTCATCAACAAATATATATTGATGACCCAAGATGCATCTCTGGTGGAGATATTAAATGCAGATTTAATCGCAGGGAGTGCAGGTCCGATTATAGCTATATCCAACGCACCCATAAGCACCCCCGTGAAAAGGAGTGCCATTAGCTTATAATTTACTTTAACTTCAGGTGACTTTTTAGAAAGGGACATCTTCGTTTTCGGGTACAACAATACCGTCATCAAAAGGTCTTGTCTCTTGGTCTGTGTCATTTTCAATTCGCCAAGCATCTAACATATTGAAATACATCGTATTACCGTCTTTTTCCCACTTTCTGCCTTTTAAATTAAAGTGCACTTTGACAGAAGAACCGACACTAAAATTATCAATCAATGCACATTTGTCCTGTACTAATTGAAATTTGAGGAAATCAGTATAAGTTGAGGCATTATTATAGGAACTGACCTCAATCACGAATTCTCGCTTTTTGAATGTATCATTTACTTGTTGTTCATCAAATTTTTCTACTAATTTACCTATAACATCAAATGACATAAAACCTCCGTATTAATAATTAATTTTATTACCACCAATCCAAGTTGAATCTACATGGTTGATGCCAAAATGATAAAAAATATCTGTATAAGAATCGCAATTACAAATTATGAAATCTGCATCCTTACCAATTTCTAGACTTCCCTTTGTTGATGAAAGTTCTAAGGCTCGTGCTCCGTGTAATGTGGCGGCAACAATTGCTTCCTCCGCAGTCATTTTCATATTGATTACAGACAGAGATAAAATCAGTTGCATATTTTCCGTAAAACTCGAACCCGGATTTGTATCGGTAGATATTGCAACTATCAACCCCGAATCAATCATTTTTCTTGCATCCGCATAAGGCATACGTATAAAATAGGCTGTACCGGGCAATAAACACGCAACAGTTTGGCTTTGTTTTAGTGCTTCGATTGATTCGTCCGATACGAATAATAAATGGTCTGCCGAAATTGCTCCTAACTCTGCGGCTAATTTTGCAGCCGAAACATCTGCAAGCTCATCTGCATGTACTTTCAATTTTAATCCGTACTCTTTTGCTGTTTTGAGTACTTTTTCGCCTTGCTCGAGAGTGTAATATCCTTTGTCAATAAATACATCGCAATATTCAGCTATTCCTTGCTCAACAACAGTGGGTATCATCTCATTGCAAATTAAGTCCACATATCCTTCACGGTCGTTTTTGAATTCGGGAGCAAAATCATGTGCGCCCAAAAAAGTCGCCTTGACATTTATTGGCAATTCGTCAGCCAACATCTTTATAGCCGATAATTGGTTCAATTCCCCAAGCAAATTAAGAGAATATCCGCTTTTAATTTCAATTGTGGTTGTTCCATATTTCATTGCAGAAATTGCAAGTTTTCTCCCGTTTTGAAACAATTCTTCTATGCTGGCATTTCGTGTGGCTTTTACTGTTGTCTGAATTCCGCCACCTTCTTCAGCGATTTGTTGATATGTCACGCCTCTTAATCTTCGAGCAAATTCGGTTGAACGATTGCCGGCAAATACAATATGCGTATGCGAATCTACAAAACCCGGGAGAATGGTTTTTCCCTTAGCATCATAAGTTTCAATCAAATGTATTTTGTTTGCTCTTATGTAATCTAATGCGTCATGAGTAGAACCGACGAAACGAATTGTTTCATCAAATAATATGGCACCATCATTGATTTCGCCGATATTATTCATATCCGCACCGATTTTTTCGGTTTTTCCACAAGCGTCAACCGTAACTAAAGAACTTATATTTTTAATGAATTTCATCATGTTACAAATTTATAATTAATTTCCTAACAGCAAAAATGCTTTTATAAAATCATCAATATCGCCGTCCATTACAGCGTGTATATCAGTTCGTTTAAATTCGGACCGATGGTCGTTAACCATAGTGTAGGGTTGGAACACATACGAGCGAATTTGGCTACCCCATTCTATTCTTTTTTTAGTTCCCTCAATTGCAGCTTTTGCAGCTTCTTCTTCTTCGCGGTTTTTTTGATAAATGCGAGATTTCAGCATTTTAATAGCCCGTTCGCGGTTCTGAAATTGTGAACGTTCTTCTTGGCAAGCTACGACTATGCCTGTTGGTAAATGTCGCAATCTGACAGCAGTTTCCACTTTGTTTACATTTTGACCGCCCTTGCCGCCTGCTCTGAAAGTATCCCAATCCAAATCAGCAGGGTTGATTTCGATTACAACGTCATCATCAACTTCGGGAAATACAAAAACTGAGGCAAAAGATGTATGGCGTCTGGCATTACTATCGAAAGGGGATATTCGTACTAATCTGTGTACTCCGTTTTCCGCTTTAAGATATCCAAAGGCAAATTTACCCTGAAATTCTAAAGTTGCAGACTTAATCCCTGCACCGTCTCCGTCCAATCTGTCAAGTAGTGAAACTTTGAATTTTCTGCGTTCGCCCCATCGGATATACATCCTCATAAGCATTTCAGCCCAATCTTGAGCCTCTGTACCACCCGCACCTGCATTTATATTTAAGAGCGCAGTTTTGTCGTCATCTACTCCACCTAACATATTTCGTACTTCGAGTTCTTCTACCAAATCATTTGCTTTCTTGATTTCATCGTTGATTTCTTGCTCAAGCGAATTATCATCGGTTTCATTTGCTATTTGCCACATTGTCAGGGCATCTTCAATTGCGTCTGCCATTTCTTGCCAATCGTCAACCCATTCTTTTAGCTCAGAAGTTTGCTGCATAAGCTTTTTGGCTTTTGCAGTATCATTCCAAAAATCCTCGGATTCGCTTAGTTCGCGATTTGCTTCAATAATTGATTGTTTGCCGTCAATGTCAAAGGAACCTCCGCAAATTGTTCGAGCGAGTTTGTAAGTCTTTTATCAGTTCTTTTTGTGGTTCAAACATTTGAATTCACCATCTTTTATAATTTCACATTTAACAAATACAAGACGAGAACATTCCGAATATTGTGTTATTGGGAATATAGTAATCTCAATTTCATAGCTCTTTGATTGCTTAATTAATTTATTGCTATCAAATTCACTTTGAATATAGAAATGTCTCAAAAATTGAGTAATTTTGTATGAATTTATAATAATAATTGACAGAAAAAATGATGTCCGAAATAAAAATTCATGAAGTAGGATTGCGAGACGGATTGCAAAATGAATCAAAAATTCTACCTACTCAAAATAAAATCGAATGGGCTGAAAAGTTGGCTCAATCAGGCATTGACATTTTACAAATAGGGTCTTTCGTACATCCTACAAAAATGCCTCAAATGGCTGATACAGATGAAATTTTAGAATATTTCAAATCGCATAAGCCTACTGTAACGCTTTCTGCATTGGTTCTCAACGAAAAAGGTCTTGAACGTGCTTTCGCTTCGCAAGTTGATTTGATATGTATGGGAGTTTCTGCAAGTGAAACTCACTCGCAAAAAAACACGGGAATGAGCGTAAGCAATGCTTTAGAACGAATAACTAAGATGGCGATTGACGCTAAAAGCAAGGGCAGTCAAGTTCAAGTTTCGGTACAATCTGCTTTTGGTTGTGGATTTGAAGGTAAAATTAGCGAAAGTGTAGTGTTGTCAATCATCGAAACCTATTTCAATTCAGGTTTAATGAATATTTCTCTTGCCGATACTGCAGGACACGCTTATCCACAGCAAGTTGAGCGATTAATTCAAGAAATTTACCGAATGAATAATGATGCCAAAATCACCGTCCATTTCCATAATACTTACGGACTTGGCATTGCAAATTGTTATGCAGCAATGAATTGCGGAGTGCAAACTTTCGAGACAGCATTTGGCGGTTTAGGCGGTTGTCCCTTTACTAAAGTAGCTGCAGGAAATGTTTCTACTGAAGATTTTGCGCATTTACTTCACAGAAATGGATTGAGAAGTGACATAGGAATTGAAAGAATTTCTGCAGTTTCAAAATTTGCTGAAGCATTTTTTGAGAAAGGATTGCAAAGCTATGTTTACAATACAGGTATAATAAATTATTAATAGGCAAAAAAATGAAAATTTTAGAAGGAATTCGCGTTTTAGATTTAACAAACGTTTTGTCAGGACCATTTGCAACGCTTCATCTTGCATGGCTCGGCGCAGAAGTTATCAAAGTTGAAAATCCCGTTGGTGGAGATTTGGCTCGTAATCTCGGATGCGTCAAGGAATATAACGATATGCTCATGGGTACGAGCTTTATAGCCCAAAATTGTAACAAGAAATCTATGACTTTGAACTTGAAAAAAGCTAAAGCAAAAGATATTTTTATCGAATTAGTAAAAATATCCGATATTGTTGTCGAAAACTTTCGCCCGGGAGTTATGGATAGACTTGGTCTGGGATATGATGAATTGAAAAAGCATAATCCTAAGCTGATTTATTGCGCTATATCAGGCTTCGGTCAAACCGGTCCCGATGCCAACAAACCTGCATACGACCAGATTATTCAAGGTTTGAGCGGCGTGATGGCAATCAATGGCGACGAAACGCTCAATCCATTGCGTGCCGGATTTCCCGTCTGTGATACTGTGGGCGGACTAAATGCTGCATTTGCAATTATGTCGGCAATGTATCATCGGGAGCGAACAGGCGAGGGGCAATTTATTGATGTGGCATTGATTGATTCCACAATGCCATTGCTTGGCTGGGTCGCCGCAAACTTAATGATTGGAGGGCAAGAGCCACCATTGTTGGGCAATGACAATTTTTCTTCTGCACCGAGTGGAACTTTCAAAACTAAGGACGGTCACATAAATATTGCTGCAAATAAGCAAGAACAATGGGAAGATTTAGCTGATATTTTGGAATTATCCGCATTGAAAGACGACCCAAGATTTAAAATTCGAGACCACAGGAAAAAACATAGATTTGAGCTCACTCCATATATTAACGATAAACTTCAAGCCAAAGAAACGAAATATTGGGTTGAACTGTTGAACAAATCCGGAATTCCGGCAGGGGAGATTTTAAAACTTGCCGATGCCCTTGACAGTCCTCAAATTAGACATAGAAATACTTTTACAAATGTTGAAATTGACGGAATCGGAACAGTCGCAGCGTTTAACTCAACAGCTAAGTTCAGCAAAACAGAATCGAATGTAACTAAGGCTCCACCGAAACTTTCTGAGCATACTACAGAGATTTTATCATTAATTGGTCTCAACGACGAAGACGCTTCAAAGCTGAAATCTGAAGATGTAATATAGCTTTACAAGCAATTTATTATCGTTAAAAGCGTGTTCATAGCGTTGTTGAAAGTTTAGTATTGATATCGAATATGAAAAAAGCAGTTTTATGTGAATTCGGAGAATCTCATGACGACATATTTTTCGCTCAATTTGAATTTTTGAAACAATCAGGTTACGAAACTTTTTTCATTGGCAATTCGATTTTTCGCGATAGATTGAAAAATTACACAAACATTGACAATCAATTTTTTTTGGAATTTGGCAAAGGGAAAATTAGCGATTTCAAACAAATCCGTGAAACTTGGAGAATAATTAAGCAAAATGACATCAATAATATCATTTTGAACACGATAGGCGGTACTGCTGTCAGAAATTTTTGCTTATTTTCATTTGGCAATAGAAAAGTTGCCGGTATAATACATAATGCCGGAAATCTGACAAGCAGAAGTTTCACTTATAATAGAATCATTAAGCCAAAAATCAAAAAAATATTCGCCTTAAATAACTATATTTGGGAGAATGTTAAAACTGACCCAAAGTTAAATAAATCATGGATTTATCCGATATCATATCCCGACTTCAAACCTAATGTCAACAAGCCAAGCGATGAATTTTGGATAGTTGTTCCGGGATTAGTCGAATCCGACAGACGAGATTATTTTCATTTGTTAGATTCCCTCATAGCAAGGAGATTGCCCGAAAATATTAAATTAATTTTATTGGGCAAATCTCAGCATTCAAAAGGGTGTGGCAAGGAAATCCGAAAAATAATTGATGATAATAATTTACATAAAAATGTAATCATGTTTGATGAATTCGTAGATTGGGATACATTCCGCTCGTATATTAGCAATGCTGATTTGTTGGCGACGCTTATCCATCCTGAATATGCCAATTTCGATAATTACTCGACAAACAAAATCAGCGGAACATACCTTTTATCTTTCGGACATAAAGTTCCATTACTGAGCCACGAACACTTCATGACCTATGATGATATCAAGACTTCATCGCTATTTTACAATCAACGAAATTTAGCCGAAACGATTGATTATTTATACCAAAATCGCCAATACGTCGAAAAAGTCAAATTGAATATGAAAGCCAATCCTAATTTCGATTTTCAATTCAATAAAAATAAATATATTTCACTCATAGAAAGTTAAAATAATTTAATAAAATATTTCACTTTTTATTTATAATTTCTCCAATATGCTTTGCATCTGAAATATGGTTGTTAATTAAGTTCTATAAGAAAACGACATTAAATTCATAATTAATCATAAATGAATAAAAAATTGCTTGATTATGAATAAAAAATTAAGTATTTTTACTTTATGTTGTCCTATTTATTGGAATTTATAATGAAACATTCTCTACTCGTCATTCTTATGACATTATTCAGTTCTAGCTTTTGCTATTCTAATATTACTATTGAAAACGTGGATTTGCTACCATTTGGCGAAAAAATCAAAAATCCCATATTGCTATCCGAAGAACTTCCGGATGATTTCCCAATCATTGTAATTGATACTGTTAGTAATCCAAAATCCGGATTTATCTTAATGGAATGCTTTGAAGCTTCGGCAGCTGACCCAAACTATATAATGGTAATTGATGAACTTGGTCAAGTCGTTTACTATGACAAACCCGCTGACCAAGGTGTGGATTTCAAATTACAACCGAACGGCAGATTTTCTTACGCTTCCCGTGTCAAACTTGGAGATAAATACCAAGCTGGACCAATCAATGTCCAGAATATTTATGTTCAACATAAGATTTTAGATGAGGAGTTCAAAGTTATTGATTCGGTTCAGATGCAGAACGAATATTTAGCCGATATGCACGATTTCAGAATTTTACCTAATGGGAATTACTTACTTATAGCATACGAACACGTCCATGTTGATATGAGTAAAATAGTTCCCGGGGGCAATCCAAATGCAATAGTAGTTGGCACTGTAATTCAGGAATTGGACAAAAATAAAAACTGTGTGTTCCAGTGGCGAAGCTTGGATTATATCCCGATTCTCGCTACAAAAGATGACCCAAGAAAGGCTATATTCGAACATGTCCATGGGAATTCACTTTTTATTGATAAAGATGGAAACTTGATAACATCTTTCCCGACAACTTTTGAAATTGTGAAAATTGATATGACAAGCGGAGAATTAATTTGGAGATTTGGAGGCGACAACAACGATTTTCAAATTACCGGCGATAATCAAGCTGATGCACCTTATTTTTTCAGAATGCAACATGATGCTCACAGATTGCCAAACGGAAATTTGCTATTCTACGATAATGCTGTCAATAAAAAATCCGGATGGAACTCACGAGCTGTAGAATATTCCTTCGATGAAGAAAATCGCAAAGCTCACATGGTTTGGGAGTTCAAACATAACCCGCCAATATCTGCTTTTGCGATGGGGTCTGCCCAAAGATTATCAAATGGAAATACATTTATCAATTGGGGACTTATTTTCATGGGTTACTACAGAACCATGACTGAAGTAACTTCGGACAAGGAAACTGTTTTTGAATTATCCATGCCAAAGACAACATTTAGTTACAGAGCTCAGAAAATAGATTTGCCTGCGTGCCAGCCAATTGCAAACGTCGATAAATTTGAGATGCTTGAAGGAAATGACTATCTTTTCAACGAAGAAGACCAAAAAACAGATCTTGAAATTCATTTCATCGAATTAGATGCATTTATGTATAATATGATAAATGTAAAAAAATATGATTGCTCACCATTGAACCCTCAATTCGATGGTGAAGCACCTGTCTTGCTAAATGGCAGGTATTTCATCGAATCAGCAATGGTTTATTCTCACAGGAGCCAAATCAGCATTGATATAAATTCGATAGCACCACGTTCATCAGCTGAAAATTTGATTGTTTTTTACAGACCTAAAGAAGGTGAGGGAGTTTTCACACTTTTACAAACAAATTATGATGCTTCCGAAAAACAGTTAGTCTGCGAAACGACCGAGTATGGTGAGTTTGTAATTGGTTTTGTTCGCGATGCTTATGAAATTATGGCTCCCACTTTAATGACTCCACCCAATAACAAAATCTTTGTCAACGATGACACAGTTAAGCTCATTTGGAGCGCCACAGGACGATATGATGCATTCCAATTGCAAATAGCAACAGATAATAATTTTTCTGAAATTGTTTTTGATTCATCAAACATAAAAATTTCGATTGTTAACAAAGGCGATTTTGAACCCGGCAGAGAATATTTTTGGCGAGCAAGATCATTTTATCGTGATTCCGACAGCGAATGGTCATCAACAAGGATGTTTGCATTCGACCAATCCTTCATAAACCTCACATACCCCAATGGAGGCGAACATCTCACAAAAGATACAACAATCGTTATCAGGTGGGAAAGCAATTTATCAGATTCCGTTTCAGTAAAATTGCTTAAAAATCAGGAACCCGTACTTACAATTTCCGACGGTATATACAGCTATTCAAATGCAATTGCTTGGAAAATCCCCAATACATTGCCCGACGGAAATGATTACACAATCAAAGTCGAGAGCATAAAATCTGGAGAAATGCAGTCCCAAAGCCAAGATTTCTTCACTTTGCAAAGTGCAGTCAGCGTATCAGACTATCCTGTAATTGACAACATACCTCAAATTGAGCTTTCACCAAATCCTGCAAATCAAAATTTGACAATGAGTTTGCTTATGAACGAAAGTGGATATATCCGGCTCTCAATTTTCGACCACCTTGGGATTGAGCAAAAATTAGTGCTGAATACATACTTAAACGAAGGCTCATACAAAATCCCATTAAACGTTACGAATCTATCCACAGGCGTTTACTACTGCACGCTTAATACCGGCAAAAGTTCCCAAACCACAAAACTCTTAATAATCCGCTAAAGAATCTATAGCCAAATCAAAATCATAAACAAAGTGCCACACTGAATCAGTGTGGCACTTTTTGGTTTTAGAAATTAACTGTTATAATAAAAATATTAAAGCATTATTTGAATGATAATAGTTATTCTTTTTCCTCACCTCTTCGACATCCCGTTTGCTGTTTTCTTCTGCTTGGTTTGCGAATCATCAGTGATTTTCATGTTATTCAGCTCTTCGAGATATTGCAAATCTTTGACTCTGGCGGGGCTATAGCCGAGTGCTTCGAAGTCCATGATTCCGTTAGGGGAGTGGCAATCTTTGCATTCGAATGCTTTGCCGGTTATTCCGTGGTTGACCATCAATGTGCCGAATTGTCGCATCCAATTTGGTTCAACGTTTACGAGTTTGCCGTCTTTTAGTGGATATTCTGTTTTCCAACCATCAACACCGAAGTAGTACATAAACTCATTCATCATATACAATTGGAATGGTGTTTCGTACATTCGCTTTACTATTGGATGTTGAATTGCTTGGATTACAGCATTTCTTGTTTTGCCCGTTTGATAATATGTCGGGTAATCGAATGGTAATATCATCGCCCCGTAAGGTCCTTGATTGGTCATATCTTCATACATCTGTGCATTAAACATTTTGAACGGATAAATCTTACTTTTTCCTTGTTTCATAATTGAACGAAGATTTTTCTCAATCATTTCTGCCCGCTTTTTAACAGTTTCCGGTGGAAGCACGCTCAAAGTATTCGTAACGCGCTCTACGTATTTGTCTATGTCAAGGTCAGGATATTGCTTTTTGAGTTCTATTGCGGCAGTTCTGACTGCGAGTATGATTTCCGGGTCTGTGATTTTTGTCAATTGATTCATCAATGGATTGTATAGTCCCAGCCCATTTGGATTATCGCCCAAGGCATTTGCAAGAAAAGTTCCATTTCCGTTGAACCATAAATAAGTAAATCCTTTGCCTGCTTGACCGGAACGATAAATATCAGTCGGCGTGTACATGCCTTCTTCCTTTTCATAAGTTGGATAGACCCAATCTCGGAGCACAACATTTTTATTTTCAAGATGTGTTATATGGCAGGTTTCGCAGGCTAAACGATTTACGTGACCGTTCAAAATCACTCTGAATTGTTTGCTGCGAGTGTGCGGAGCATCAGTGTGGCAATTTTCGCAAGCTACTTCTACGCCCGGCAAATCATTTGAAACGAGGTCTGTACCTTTTGTTCCGCGTGGCAATTTGTGCCCCTGTGGCACATGACAATCAGTACATTGCAGACCTGCTTTGTAATGCACGTCGTTTTCGTAGCTAAAGGGGTTTCCACGCTTTGCTCCGGGATGTAGTAATCGCTGATTTTTGTAGCCCAAACTTTTTGCGGAGAGATTATTTTCGTACAAATCACCACCCATATTGTGTTGGTGACAATTTAAACAGTTGTCATTTTTTGGCTTGCCAACTGTCAACGCGGCGCGCATTGTTCTATCTTGGTTCCAACGAGTGCCATTTTCATCTTTTATTACATATTTATAATTCATGTCGTATGATTGGGAGTGGCATATTAGGCAATCAATTCCGTCTTGGACAAATGTTGGTATGTCTCCAATCGGCATCATAAGTTCTGTTGCAGGGTGATAGTTTCCGCCAATGTGACATTGCCCGCAACCTTCGCTTCGCCAAACAGTTTTTGATGATTTGGATACTTCGCCATTTTCGTCATGATGTTCGGGACTTGTCTCTACTAATGCTGCCCATCCTGTCCACGAAAAGCTGCCGGGTATTCCGCAAGCTCTGTCTATTTTCCCAACAGGAATTTTTTGCATTCCTTCGTTGACTTTTCTACCATCGTAACCATATGTCGAGAAAACATCTCCGGAACTTTGGAATTTAAAGTGAACAGTCGAAAGGACGTCTTCCATTGTGTTTACCTTTTTGGTGCTTCCATCAGGCAATCTGACATTCATTGTTTCATGGCATTGCAAACATGTTTTGGGTCCCTCGTACTGTCTGATTCCGGCATCACGGAAGTATTTGATGTGGCTGAATTCGTTTTTTTGCTTATAGGAACGTGTTTGCATCAAAGAATTGATTCTTACGCTTCTCGAAAATTCATCTTCCTCGCCAATAGCCAAATTTGCCCTTTGGAGCCTTAATTCCTTAGTCAAATCTTCGGCTAATGCCTCGAATTCTGAATCTGTAAGTTCGACAGAAGTGTCAAATGTAAGCGGTGCATTGGTAACTCCTGTGTAGGCTTCAAAGATTGGATTGTAAAGAAATGTCATAAAAAGCAATGCGAATAAGCCAATTGCGATTAATGAATATGCTGCCCAAGCTCTTTTGTTTCTCGGTTTCAAAAGCGAGAAGAAATTTGAAAATTTTTCTGTGGATTTCATTTTATACTCTTTTAATTTTATTTTTATTAGTTATTATTCTTAGTATTATATGGAAGGCGATTCCGCTCATAGTGGCGATTAGGATGATTAAACTCAACATATCGAGTGTTGCATTCCTTGTTGAGCCAATTACATAAGCGCGACTGAGCAATGAACCGTTTACAAAGCCGTAACTTTTGCGGTCCTCGCTCAAAGTATAGCGATATAGTTTATCGAAAAGCTTGGTATCCTTTGTATGGCAATTCTCACAGTTTCTGAGTGCCTTGTCTTTGCTCAAAATATTGTGCGACAGATTTGGTGCATCGTAAGAGCTATGGCAATCCACGCATCTTACAGTTGCTAAATGTTTATTGATATTTGGCAACCACATATGCGTAGAATTTATATCGGGCATTGACCTCGCAGTAAGGCTCACGAATTTTTCTGTCTGAGTATGACAATTGAGACACATTGCATTGTCCGAGCTGATTTTATCGAAATTTGGCAGACGATTTCTCTCAAAAACATGAGGGTCATGACAACTAAAGCATGAAAATTTGTCGCCTAATTTTGAAAAATGAACTGAGGAATTGAACTCAGATTGAATATCGTTAAAATACAACTCCGATTTTTTTGGAGAATATTCAGCTTTGTCAGAGAAAAAAATCGAGCCCGACGAGTGGCACGACAAGCAGGTTATCGATTTTGTCGAATCATTTTTATGGGGCCACATACCATACTCGCCTTTGTGGCAAACTATGCAATCTAATTTTGCATGATTTGAGTTTGAGAAACTTGCTTTATCCACATGGTAGCTTTTTATGTAGCCTATATCAGGAGAAAGTACCGACAATGTAGGCGAATTGTGGCATTTGAAGCATTTGTCATTTTGAACACTATCCAAAGCTACGACTTTTGTCGTCAAAATTATGAGCATTATAGTTATCAATGCACTTTTCATAAATTTATATTGCCAATCAGTAATATTTTAAATGCAATATACTACATGTTACAGAAATAACAATAAAAAAGTTGAAAATAATTGAAGAATTTTTCTGATAGGTCAAGGTAGATGAAAAGATTAACGTCAGGAATAAAATATATTAGCAAAACGAGTTTTCAATGATTATTCATTTTTTACTAGGCATCTTGCATTTTTTCTTTATTTTTGATTTTGAAATTACAAATTTTGGAGTCTTGAAATGTTAAAAATATTTGCTCTGATAGCCATCGTCTTAATTAATATATCAGTATTATCAGCTCAACAAACAGTTGGCACCGGAGATATTTTACTTACACGTGGCACTTCCCCGATTATCACTGGGGTTGGCGGAGCCGGTGTTGCTTTCCCGGTTGCTGATGCTACTTCTTTTTCCTATAATCCGGCACACCTCGGTACTCTCATGCGGGAGGGTAATTTTTTATTTACATACAGTACAAATACTATGAATCCGTCCGAAATCCCTTTTAAAAATATTGCTTTGAATATCGGTTATAATTTCGACGAGCATATCAATTTTCCCGTAACAGTAGGGATGGCGATCATGTTTCAAGATGCTGACTATGGAGAATATACAAAAACTGACCTAAATGGGAATATATTGGGAAAATATTTGTCAACGGAATCTGCAAGGTCATTTGCAATAAGTGCTTCGGCTGAGTATTATGCTCTATTTTCGATTGGTTTGACTTATAAAATTGTCAGCTCCGAATTAGAACCCCTGAATTTCAATCAAAGTAGGGAATCCGGAACCGGTAATGCTATTGATTTTGGGGCTTCTGTTAGCATTCCCATTGTAAAAAAAGCTGAATTGTTGGATAATATATTTGTAGATGTTGGAGCAAATCTTGCTTGGGCAATGCTGAACGTAGGGTCTGAAATTGATTATCTTGATTATACAGAGCCATTTCCCAAGACTTCCTCTACAGGATATAGTCTGTCAGCGGGGATGAACTATGAAAAAGATGATTTCGAGCTCGAACTTATGAAAATCAGCTGGTCGGCTGCAGCGATGGAATCGCTAACATACTACGATTCCACAGGTTTTTCGTATGATTATCCTTTCAACGAAATCAGCTTTGTAGATAACTTGATTTTGATGAGGGCAAATTCTTACGTCAGAACCGGATTCGGTTGGAATATTTCCTTACTCGAAACAGTTTCAATTTTAAAGGGTTGGTCATACACAAGCAATACTATGTTTCCTTCTGATGGAGTTGTCATTTCGTCAAGTGGGATTACAAAACTATTAAAATCTAAATATAATTCCAAGCTTTTGAACTTCATCGCCGAGCATATTAGCATTAATTATTGTTTGACAAAGATTATAATTCCATTTTCAGACGATAATGATATTTGGCTTTATGATACTTTCAAAGGAATCAATGTAGCATTCCGATTATGAGGGTTAATTAACCATTTATTGACAGTATTAACATTTAATTTAATTGATTGCCTTCCAATGGGCTTAAAACGAATTACCTCTTAATAAACATCATATTTAAAAAATCAATTTTTGGCTAACAAAAAAAACATTTTGTTAGTATTAAAACTATTGTTATGTTTGCATATGGAGAAGAAATGTTTTAATTTTTTTTACAAAAATATAGGATTCAGAGATGAATAAGCTGGTGATTGCTATTTCATTCGCATTATTGGTTTTGCTTTTTAATTCATGCGAAACAAATTTGCCTGTAGATTCCTCATCTACAAAATCAGCAAATTTAAATGACAATATTTATATTGTCATTGTCGAAACAACTGACGAGTTACAGCGGAATAGCGGACAAAACCCGTTAATGAACATACTGAAAGACAACAATATTGATGTAACGAATATTACTCATACTTACACTTCACTTTTCTTTGGGTTTGCCGCGAAGTTAAATTCTGAACAGGTCAACTCTTTAAACCATGACAAAAGAGTTATCAGCATTGAACCTGACCAAGAATATTTCTTGATTGATGATTTGATTAGTATTGATAATGAAAGTGGTAAAAGTCCTGAATTGCAAAGCCAATCAACTCCTTGGGGTATCACTACTGTTGGCGGATTTGTCACGGCAAATTCAAATACAGGTGTAGCTTGGGTTGTTGATACAGGTATTGACTTAGACCACTTAGACTTAAATGTTGACTTAAATTTAAGCAAAACATTTGTCAATAGAGGCGATGATGCGACTACACCTGATGATTTTCATGGGCATGGCACACATGTCGGCGGTACGATTGCAGCCTTGAACAATAGCTACGGAGTAGTGGGAGTTTGTGCCGGTGCAGCACTTATCGCTGTTAAAGTTTTGGATTACAATGGCAGTGGATATATTTCTGAAATCGTGGCAGGCTTAGATTACATTGGGGCAAATTTGGTGTCAGGAAAAGCGAACGTGGTCAACATGAGTTTGGGTGGCAGTGCTTCGACTACACTTGACAATGCAGTTAAATCATTAGCATCTAAAGGGGCTTATATTATTATTGCAGCAGGTAATTCAAGAAGACCTGCTTCTAATTATTCTCCTGCAAGAGTTGATGCTGTAAATGTTTTCACTATTTCTGCTTTTGACAATAAAGGGAACTTCGCTTCTTTTTCAAATTATGGAAACCCGCCTATTGACTATTCTGCTCCGGGCGTTAGCGTCCAATCAACATATAAGGGCGGACAATATGCTACAATGTCAGGCACTTCAATGTCCGCACCACACGTTTCGGGGATTGTACTTGCCAATAATGGTACAATAAATTGGAGCGGTACTGTGAAGAGGGACAAAGATAAAACACCGGATAAAAAAGCTGTTCGATAATCATTTGAATTTAAAATAATTATGGACTGTTTGAATTTCAAGCAGTCCCTTTTTTTATTTTATGACAACCGTTTTTAAAACTGTTAATCAAACTTACTTCAATCTATAGATACTCCAAGCCATAATTTGAAAAGCTTGATTTTCATTTTGCTTTTTAGCATATATCGCTTTTTGACAGTCAAAATCGAAACTAAAAACTCTTTGAATGCTAAAGCAAGGTAATGTGAACATTGAGCATATTTGAAAAAACGTGTTTCAAATTTTGAACAGTGTTTCAAAAGGTATTTGATTTTACTTTCAGCAAGCATTTTTTCCTTTTGGAAGACGACAAAATCTTGTGTAGAACTTGCTCCTCTATAATGAGTTATCGTTGCTTTCGGGTTAACCACAACTCTATATCCCAAATCCCAAACTCTTCGGCAAAAGTCAGCCTCTTCGGTGTAGAAAAAGAAATCTTCGTCAAAACCATTCAGCATTTCAAACACATCTCGCCTGATAAGCAGACACGCTCCATCAGCATATTCAACTTTATGAATTTTTGTCGAATTGATTTTATTTTTCCTGCTTATAATATGCAGATTGTCTCTTATTCCTCGTATAAAGAACATATCCATAAAAGCGAGTTTATAGCCCGGAAAATACCCAAAACTTCGTTGGGGCTTACCTCCGGGGTAAAATTCATAAAATCCCGATACACCGATTTTTTCATCATCAGAAAGTGCTTGTTCAGCAATATGCAGACTATCAGAATGAAATTCCACATCTGCATTACTTACGAGCACTAATTTGGAATTAGTTGCCCGCACTCCAACGTTTACGGCAAAAGAGTAGCCTCTGTTTTGCTCATTTTTGATAATCTTCACATCAGGAAAATTCTTGCAAATAGTTTGAACAGAATCATCCGGCGACGCATTATCCACAACCACAATCTTAGCATCTGCGCTATAAGTATCAAAAATTGATTTGATACAACTACACGTCAAGTCTCCGGTTTTATAATTGATTATAACAAAATCTATCATTAATTCATCATATTTTCACAAACAAGCATTACAAAAATAGGATAATTTCGCTAACGAGATGTGGCATAAATTATCAACGTTTCAACCTTAGAAAATAAATTCTATGAAATGAAAAATCTAATTCATAATTGGTTTGAAAGTCAAAAAAAAAAATAAGGGCTGTTTTTTATTAAATTACAAAAACAGCCCATATATGAAAATTCATGAATTATAAAAACGGATGCACATCACATTGATGAACCAAACACTCATATATAATATCACCAACGTTATCATCGCAACTTTTAGGAGAAACAAATCCTCTACATTCTATAAATCTTGAATAAATCGGTTGACCTGGCCATGCACTGCAAGCTTCAAAATATAATATTTCTATCATGACTTTTTTACAACACTCTATCTTGATTCTTTGCGATCTAGAAATATCAAAATTGTGTACTTCACCAATTTTTTTATCATTTTGATCGGTAATTTCAATAGACCGATTTAATATTAATGGATTGCCAGATGGGAATAACGGTGGAATTGTTATATAACATTCGTTACAATTACAATTTCCTGGTTTAGGCAAATCACCAAAATAATCATAACCACCACAATTTGTGCAAATCAATGCGACAATCAGTAAGCAACCCCAAATTAATTTTTTCATATAATCACCTTTATATTCCTTATTTTAAATAGTAATTAGTTCTACAACTTACAATGCATGCTGTCACAAAATCTTTGTCATTGATGGATTTGATTTTATAGCGTGCTCCAACGATTTCAATAGTCATATAAGTATCAGAAGTAAAAGTCTGAAAAAAGAAAGCTGGTAAATGAATTGTTCCATTATTGGGCACTATAAAACCATTACTATATGAAATGCCTGAATCCCAATTACTACTATCAATTGTTGAAGATAAACCACGATTAAATCTTGCATATACAGCAACGCTATCAATTCCATTTAGTGTGGTATAATTTATAGAAACACCAAGATTCTTATAAATAGTATCATGAGCTAAAGGAGTTGTAATCTGAAAGGTATTCAAAGATTGTATCGTATCTGAGTATGATGGTATTTGTTGATTACCCGTAACGACCCAAATATGATTTGTATTCCCGTCAAATGTAACATTATCATTGTCAGTTCTTTGAGATATTTGATTTCCATTTAACGTAATAACATCAGCAGGATGATAGTTCAATGAATTATCGTAAAAATAAGTGTGACCTTCCCCTAATAGAGTGGACATTAGGAAAAGAGATGAAAACTAGTTAGATTTGAGAAAAACGGAGGTCAAAAATGGAAAAAGTAAAAAGAACATACGACAAAGAATTTAAAATAAATACTGTA